>Ga0315542_1000766_pt1 | contig 20470 bp, 20 predicted proteins | sample SalMarSW160120MG_FD_202541 | JGI IMG/M metagenome (GOLD analysis project Ga0315542, IMG submission 202541) | Salt marsh sediment microbial communities from the Plum Island Ecosystem LTER, Massachusetts, United States - Salt Marsh Sediment SW1601-20 ... | reverse complement strand
GATCAGGAAGATTCCGGATTCCGTCTTTAACCTCAACCTACTGACAAGATGATCTCGTATTTTCAAAGTAAGCTTCCCCTCATAGAGCGGGAGGCATCAGATTCTTCTCGGAGGCTGCTCAGGGAGGAAGCCTTTTCTGGAGTGACCGGTGAGAGGGCGCCGTCTTATCGTGACTTATCTGTGGGGGAACCCGCAGCTCGACGAAGTCGAGAATGCGGAGGGGGTAGCTATCCCACGCTGATAAGTCACTGAAAAGACCAGCCCGGAAACCTTGGAACGGAAGAAATGGCTTCCTCCTTGAGCAGCCGGGTCCTTAACCAGAGATGGAGGGTTTGGTTAAAACTAGAGATGCAAACGACCCCGTCGAAAAAAATGAATGCCTTCGTCATCTTCCTTGTCCTGGCAGGAGTAATATGGCGGCCGGGGCCGGTGCTGTCCGCCGAGCGCGATAGCTTGGGCTCATCCGAATTCGGCAAACTGGCTGAAGCATTTCGCTTCGATCTCCGGGTCCTGGGTTACGGCATTATCCAGCAGCCGTCCGACTCGAGCCAGAATCCGGACAACAAGTTCCTGCAGATCCCGCGTTACACCGGGAATGTGGAATTCAGGCCCGATCTGGCCATGAGCACCGATTCGTTTGACCTCATGGTCAAACCACGGCTGCACCTCGAATACCAGGTATGGGAAGAAGGGTCTCGTGAGGGGAGCGGAGACTGGGATAGCGACTTGTACGTCAATGAATGGCTGGCCAGGTGGAGAGCACGAGAGAACCTTTTCGTATCCTATGGCCGGGAAAACCTCCAATGGGGGCCCTCGTTTCTATTTTCGCCCTCCAATCCCTTTTTTCTGGACAATGGGCGCCGCAACCCTTACGTGGAGGTCCCCGGCATGGACTTCGGCCGGGTGGTCTGGATCCCGGATAGTACCTGGACGGTTTCTTTCATCGCAAATACGGACGAGGGACGAAACGACATCAACCTGCCCGGCCCCTTTGAAAGGGCCTATGCCCTGAAAGCGGACTACCAGGGACGGGAGGGCTATGGATCGATTATCCTCACGCGCCGCGAGAAATCTGAGAACAGCCTGGGGTTCTTCGGCGGCATGACTGTCTCCGATGCCTTTCTCGTTTATACCGAAGGCACCATGATCCAGGGTGTCTATGCCCTGTATCCCAAGGCGGACGAATCGCCTTTCGGCGCATCCATGGAGCGAATCTACGGAGGTGAATCCGTCGTCAAGTCGGTGATCCTGGTGGGAAGTTCCTACACATTCGCGGACGGCGGCACATTTACGGGGGAATACGCGTACTACGGTCCGGGGTATAATGGAGGTAAGGCGGATCGTTACTATGCCTTGAGGCGAAAAGCGGCGGAGGCCCTTTCTTACGGAAGACCCATAGCCGGTTTGGGACAACTGACACTCGGGCACACGATCAATACGGGATTGCGGCTCCTGAGGAGAAACTATGCCCTTCTCCAGTACAACCGGACAAATATCAGAGACTGCATGGACTTGACCTTCCGGTGGACACAGAACCTGGATGACTGGTCCGGACAACTGACGGCGCTTGCATCCTATATGGTCGGAAATCACGTCCAGCTTTTTACCGTCGGAACACTGAACGAGGGGAGCGGCGATACGGAGTTCGGGAGTCTCCTGGATTATCAATGGATGATCGGTTTGCAATACACCTTTTAGAAAACATCCATGCATAAATGCATATTGGGCAGCAGCGGGCTTTGAATTCAGAAATGAGATATTCTTTACATAGTCAAGGAAATCAAAGGATTATCGACCGTCATCTCAACCCGAGACATTTCATCTCTAATTTCCTCTTTGCGATTCTCATCTCCGCCTTGATTGCGGTCTTCCTCTTTTTCGCCGGCATCGGGGATTCTTTTCTCCTCGTTCTGATCATTTCGGAAGCTTTTGGGATTTCCACCTACTCGCTCATCCACCTTCTTTTCTGGCTGCTCAAACCGGAGAAAATCACCTCCATAATCTCTATTCTCATCATCGGAGTAGCGGGTGGAACCATGCTCGGCCTGCACCTGGGCCCCTTTATCCTCCGGCAATTCTTTTCCGTGAACCTGGAATGGACATCAAGAGATCTGCTGCAGGCGATCTTATTTGCCATCGCCTTCGGCGGTGCAATCAGCTACTTCTTTTTCTCCAAGGCCAGATTACGCCTCACCCGGGAGGAGATTCAGCAAGAAAGGATCAGGCGCCTCTCCAAAGAAAAAGAGGCCCTCGAGGCCAATCTGAAACTGCTTCAGGCCCAGATCGAGCCGCATTTCCTGTTCAACACCCTTTCCAACATCCTGAGCCTCATTGACACAAGCCCCGATCAGGGCAAGGCCATGCTGCTGGATTCGATCCAGTACCTGCGCACCTCTTTGTCCAGGACCCGCCATGATCTCATTACCCTGAATCAGGAAATCGAGATCATTCAAGCATACTTGAATATCTTAAAGATCCGGATGGGTGAAAGGCTCCGCTTCAGGATCGAGATTCCGGATACCCTAAGGGAACAGCCGTTTCCCCCTATGCTGCTCCAACCCCTGGTGGAAAATGCCGTGAAGCACGGTCTTGAACCTCAAATCCAAGGGGGTGAGATCCTGATAAGGATCGAAGAAAAGGACGGCCTTGTCAGGTCCGAAATTATTGACACCGGAATCGGATTTACCTCCCATTCAGAGGCCGGTGTGGGCATGATCAACGTCCGGGAACGTTTGCGCTTGCTTTACGGGGAAAGAGGACGGTTGGTTATAGAAGAAAACAAACCGAGGGGGGTCAAGGCGGTCATCGAAGTGCCGAAGGGTGGAGGCGATCAGCATGGCCTATAAAGCCGTCATTGCCGATGATGAAAAGGAACTGAGAACCTACCTCAAATCCCTTTTGGCAGCGATCTGGCCGGATCTGGTGATCTGCGGAGAGGCCGGGAACGGCCGAGAAGCGCTTGAATTGGTTGAGGCCGAGGGACCCCAGGTCGTCTTTCTCGATATCAGGATGCCCGGCCTTTCCGGATTGCAGGTCGCCCAAAGAATCGCCGGAGTCTGTCGTATTGTTTTCGTCACCGCGTACGACCAGTACGCGGTGGAAGCCTTCGAGCGGGATGCAGTCGATTATCTGGTTAAGCCGGTTTCCAAGAAACGATTGATGCAGACTGTTCAACGACTCAAAAAGCAGCTGGATATTTCAACTGACCCTCCGGCGGGATTGGCCGGGATAGTTGAGCACGTCCTGGCCGGCCTGAACGCGAAAACGGCCGGTGATTTTCTGCATTGGATCAGAGTGCAGGTCAAAGACAGTGTACGTCTCATCCCGGTTGAAGAGGTGGATTACTTCCAGGCCAAGGATAAGTACACCCTGGTCATAACCGAAGACGGGGAATCGCTCATTCGAAAAAGTATAAAAGAGCTGATATCGGAATTGGACCCCGATCTATTCTGGCAGATCCACCGGAGCACCATCGTGAACGTGTCCAAAATCGAGAAAGTCAGTCGTTCCTTTACCGGAAGAGGTATACTCAGGCTTAAGGAAAGACCGGAACTGCTCACCGTCAGTCGAAGCTATCTGCATCTGTTCAAGCAGATGTGACACCGCCTTCTTTCCTAAAATTCCGACTTGTCCAGCACCCTATACGCGGTCCCTGTTTGTCTTTCACAGTTCAAATTGAACGCCTACTTCAATGACCTGATCTGAAGGGATGTCGAAAAATGAACTGGCATCCATTGAATTCTTGGAAAGGAACAGAAACAGGTCCGACCGCCACCGGCTCATTTTCGGCTTGTCGCCGATGATGAGTTTCTCCCGCCCAAGGAAGAAACTTGGATTTTCCAACTTGATCTCGACGCCTTTTTCCCGGGCCAAGGCAAAGATGGTTTCTATTTTGGGCGTCTCCATAAACCCATGATGTGCGATTAGCCTGTAAAAGCCGCCGAATATCTTTTCAGCTTCAATTTTCTCAAAATTCGGGACTCTCGGAACATCCTCCGTCTTGAAATGGAGTATGACTATGTCGGAGTGCAGGATCTTGTTGTGGTTCACGTTCTGTACAAGAGCCTGCGGAATTCTGTTCGGGTTTCCTGTGAGAAAAACCGCCTGGCCTTTTATCTTCTGCGGCGGATTTGCCTCTAGACTCTTCCTGAAGTCATCAATGCTCGGTGAGAGATTCAACAGCTGCTTAACCAGGATATTTCGGCCTTTCTTCCACGTTAACATCAAGATGAAGAACACTGCCCCGATCACCAGCGGAAACCAGGCGCCGTGGAAAATCTTGCTGATGTTCGCACAGAAGAAAGGGATATCGACCAGATAGAAGAGGCCTGCGAGCGCCCCGGCCACCGGCAGACTCCATCCCCATTTGCGCCGCGCAACTACAAAGAAGAGTGTTGAAGTGATCAGCATGGTTGAAGTAACGGCCACTCCATAAGCGGCCGCCAATTTGCTGGAGGATTGAAAGCCGATAACCAGGCCGATAGTGCATACCATGAGCAGCCAGTTCACGGGGGCGATATAGATCTGACCGATATGCGCGGCCGAAGTGTGTGAGACCTTGAGGCGGGGAAGATATCCAAGCTGGATCGCCTGCCGGGTGAGTGAAAACGAACCGGTGATAACAGCCTGAGAGGCTATTATTGTGGCTACTGTGGCCAGCAATACCATGGGAACCAGTGCCCAGCCAGGAACCAGCGCATAAAATGGATGATATGACTCCCCCGGGTTCAGCATCAGGAGAGCTCCCTGCCCGAAATAGTTGAGCACCAGGGACGGGAACACCAGGATGATCCATGTCAGACGGATGGGACTCTTTCCAAAGTGTCCCATGTCCGCGTAGAGCGCTTCGGCGCCTGTGACGACGAGAAAAACGGCACCGAGGACGACAAAACCGTGTAACTCGTTCCGGAGGAGGAACATTATTCCATGCCATGGAAGCACGGCGGAAAGCACTCCCGGATTGCGGGCGATCTGGATAATTCCCAGAACGGCAAGCACAAAGAACCATAGCAAAATAACCGGACCGAAAAGGCTTCCCACCCTTGCAGTGCCGCGACGTTGCAAAAAGAACAATCCGGCCAGTATGACGATGGTTAAAGGAATAACATACGGTTTGAACACCGGAGTGATGATCCGAATCCCTTCAACAGCGCTGAGTACCGAAATGGCGGGAGTAATCATGCCGTCTCCGTACAACAGGCACGCCGCAAAAAGACCCACCGCCACAAGGCCTATTCCCTGGCTTTTCTTGATATTTGCTCGCCTTATGAGTGCGGTTAAAGCAATAACGCCTCCTTCACCATTGTTATCTGCTCTGAGCACAAATGTCAGGTACTTGAAGGTAACAATCATCACAAGTGCCCAAAACATGAGAGAAAGCACCCCAAGGACATTTTGATCGGTTATGGGGATGCCGTACTCGCCATGAAAACATTCGCGAAGCGCATAAAGAGGGCTGGTCCCAATATCCCCGAAAACAACACCCAAAGCCGCCAGCGACAGCTTAGCAAAACGGCTCCTGCTTTCTCCCTTTTGAGCCGCATCAGATTTATCGGACGAACCGGCCTGCCCCTCTTTTGAGACACTCATCATTCATTCCTTCCCTGATCTTGCTCAATAACCTTTTCGTGACTTGAAGGTGAACAGCCGACCGGACGAAACGATCCCGAGGGCAGGGTCGACTTGTGGAAGTGGCCGTTGACGCTCACGCCCTATCACGTGAGGAGTCCTGTCATTCTTAGCGCACCTCTGCTTCACCTGTCAACTCAGGTTTTCTCCTGCATCCCAGAGCAGTGCGGAGATGCGTGCAGCTGTCAACGCGAAGAGGATACCGTGTCATCCCCGCAAAAAATACACTTCCCACCCTATTCTTCTGTTCAGAATACCGCCGTAATTGATAAACGGGAATTCACTAAGAAATTTCGGGCAATAGCGGGAGGAGACGGAAGGAAATTCAGGTCATATTTTGCCGATCCCGCCGTCGGTGCGAAAGGAGATCCCTTGTATAGCTGCTATGCGAACCATAAGACGGTTGTCCTAGCAAAGGCAGTAAGAATAAAGAGTGCCGGACTCCGGCTCAAGCTCGGATGCAACAGCGCCTCTGTTCCTTCATTATCTTCCGATCGAGAAGAAAAAACAGTCGGGGGTGCCGGGCGCGCAGAATCTGAACATCAGGTGTCCGCCCTCACGGTAATATCTTCCATATTTGTAGATATATGGGTGGTGTCTTGCGTAGTCGTCCCAGTCCCTCCATGACCGCCAGTGGCCATGATAGCGGTACCTGTGTCCCTCATGACGGTACTCGTTGTAATGGCGATGATCATAGGGATGCTGCCGGTATCCACGGTGACCGGCGTAATCGCGAGGGTAATCTCTGGCAGCCACCGGCATGGATATGGCGAAAGAAGCAAGCAAACACAATAGTCCAACAATCATTTTTTTCATTTGAGACACCTCCTCCGAAGTTTTCTCTGAGGTTACAAGGGGCGGTTGAATGAATGAATAGGGTGAGTACCGTATTTTGCAGGAAAAAATTTTTCCAACAGGCCACCTGCCGCTACGCACCAACGTGCACCCGAAGCAAGTCATTCTCCCCCGGGAGATGGATGCCTATTCACCCCCCTTGTGAAAACTCTAAAAGAGTTCAATGGTGAAATACTTGTGAGGGTTGTTCTTAATATCCTGAATCAACTCTTTCAGACTCACAAGAATCTCCTGCAGGTCCTTTGAAAGCGTTTCACTCGTCACTATTTCTCCCGCCAGGCCTTCTCCTCTGTCAATTTTTCCGAGGATTGCCGCGAACCGGTCCGCGGAGGTGTTCAACCTATCATACAAGCTCGGATCTTTAATAAGCTTTCCCAAGCTGCCGGGACTCTTGTCGAGTTTTTGTCCGAATTTCTCAACCGATGTCGCCGCCGAGAGCATTTTGTTATACAGCGAAGGGTCTTTGACCATGAGCTGAAGAGTTCCTTTCTCCTCCCTGAACTCCTTCAGAAGGGAAGAGAGGTTTTCAAGGGTCTGGTCCAACTTCTGATACACGGCGGGATTCTTTATCAATTCGCCGAGAGTCCCCTTTCCTTCCACGATCTCTCCGATCAGTTCATCCAATTTCTGGATGAACTGGTGGACCTTTTCAATGGATTGGGTGCTGGTCGCCATAATTTCCTTGAATCCGATCTCGGCGGCCCCCGGGATAACCGCGCCGGGATGAATCGGTCCCGCTTCAACCGCACCCGGTTCGATTTCCAGGTACATCTCCCCCAGGAGTCCCATGGTACGGATGACCGCGCGGGCATCCTGGTAGATATACTGCATATCGCTCTTGTCAACCGACAGGAAGACGGCGGATCCATCGGGACGGAGATTGATACTCTTTACGCTTCCGATTTGGACCCCTAACAGCCAGACGGGCGCCCCGTTTCTCAATCCGGACACATTCCTGACTTTCAGTTCCAACAACACCTGCGGCACAAACAAGCTTGTAATATTCCCCAAAAAAAAGATGGTGATAAAGACGATCATCAAAGCAATGCTGACGATCCAGCCCGCCTTGAACTTCGATAGGGTCAGTTTTCTGCTTCTATCCAGCATATCGGTTCGATCTCTTTCTCACATGGCGGCATAGGCAAATGCATGAACATCGGCAACGGGCGATTCGAGAAAGGCATTCTTGTCTCCGTCGAAAAGCAGCACGCCCCCCTTCAGCAGTAAAAACCTGTCGGCGACTCTCAGTGCGTGTTGAACCTCATGACTCACGAGAATAAAGCCTCTGCCGTCATGAGAAAGCTCTGTGATCAGCCGCAATATTGCCCCGGCATTGGCGGGATCCAAGGCGCTCGTCGGTTCGTCATAGAGGAACATTTTCGGTTGGCACGCGGCAAGAGACCGTGCAATGGCAGCCCTCCGGTTCATCCCGCCGCTCAGTTCCTCGGGCATCAGGTCGATAGCATCTTCCATCCCTACGATGCGAAGGAGTTCTCTCACCTTTTGTTCGATCTCTTTCTCGGACTTGCCCGAGTATTCTCTCAACGGGAACGCGACATTTTCTCCGACCGTGAGAGAATCAAACAGCGCGCCTTCCTGGAAAACGATGCTGAATTTCATCCTCACCTCTCTCAGCTGTGCCTCCTTCATGGACGTGATGTTTTCGCCGTCTATAATGATGCTGCCCGAATCGGGTCTGATGAGTCCCATGACGAGCTTCAGAATAGTGGTCTTGCCCTCTCCGCTCCCGCCGAGAATGGCAGAGCGTTCACCTGCATCTATTGAAAAGCTGAGTCCTTTCAGCACAGGCTTGTCGCGGCGCGAGATGCTGATGTTGTCGAAAATGATCAAGGTCCTTAATACCCGATAAGATAGATGACAACCTTTGTAATGAGAAAATCGAAAACAATGATGGTCATAGTGGAGACCACGAAGGCCCTCGTCGTGGAACTCCTGAGTCCCAATGCGCCTCCCCTTGTCGCAAGACCCATATGGCAGCTGATACAGGCGATGAGGTATCCGAAGACGAAGGGTTTTATGATGCCAGGGAAGACGTAGCCGAAGGACAGCACGTTACGGACCGAAAGCCAGTAAGTTGAACCACTCAGGTGACTCACATACACCGCTATGTAGTATCCCCCCAGAAGAGAGGCCGTGTCACCGATGATCGTCAAAGCGGGCAGCATGGCGACTGAGCTGAGCATTCTTGGGATCACCAGTTTCTTTACGGGGTCGACGCCGAAGACTCTCAGGGTGTCGACCTGATGACCCAGGACCATGGATCCCAATTCCGAGGACATCCCGGAACCCGCCCTTCCGGCGTACACCAGTGCGACCACGACGGGACCTATCTCTCTGATGACCGCCATGGCCACCACTCTTCCGGTGTAGTTTTCCAGGCCCATAAAGGCAAGCTGGGTCTCCAGCTGAAGGGACAGCGCCATCCCCACAAAGACGGATACGATGAGGATAATCGGAAGCGAGCCCGCCCCGGTGTAGTCCATCTGCTCGATAGTATCACTCAGATAGAACGGCCCCCTCATCAGACCCGAGAGGCTGCGCCAGGACAGCACATAAAAATCCTGCAACTCGCTGATCCGGTGAATCATGTTCATCGAACTCTCCCGGGTGGTCGCTTTGATCTATATCCTTTCAATTATCTTAAAAAAGACTCTTGATGTAACTTAGGTCAATCTTGTATTTTTTTTGTCCGAATACCGTATTTGGCGGCCGATCGGCAGGTGGGAAAGATGATCAGGGCCTTGTTCCGGTCTTCAAGCTCAGCCCGTCAGGCGCCCCCGCGACATTATAAGATGAGGCTGCATTTGGCTTGACACAAAAGGTCGATTTTTCTCATACTATTAATACGAAAGGTAGGTTCCGGTCACACAAAAATCATGAAAACCCTCCTTGGTACACTTTTAGTGCTCTTTTCGGTCGCAACTGCTGTTGCCGGGCCGCCTTTTCGCACTGACGACCCCGAGCCGGTCGGCTACCATCACAGCGAGGCATACCTTTTTTCCACGGGGACCCATGAAGCCGCGGGAACGGGTGGGGTTGGTCCAGCGGTCGAGTTTAATTACGGCCCCCTGCCCGATATGATGCTGCATCTGGTCGCTCCCATGGCCTACGATTCTCCGGAGGACGGGCCCTCCCACTTCGGCTACGGCGACACGGAACTGGGGATAAAGTACCGCTTTGTTCATGAAACGGATACTCTCCCTATGGTCGGGATATTCCCGCTTGCCGAGATTCCCACAGGCGAACGGGATAAGGGCCTCGGAAACGGGAAGGCCCAGTATTTCTTGCCAATCTGGCTCCAGAAAGATTTCGGGAAATGGACTGCCTATGGAGGAGGCGGCTACTGGATCAATCCCGGTTCAGGGAACAAGAATTATTGGTTCTCCGGTATTCTGCTTCAATACGAGTTCTCCGAGGGCCTCTATCTGGGAGGGGAATTATTCCACCAGACGGCCGACACGGTGGATGGAGAGGAAAGTCACGGCTTTAATTTGGGAGGCAGCTTTCCGCTTATGAACAATTTTCAACTCCTCTTCTCGGCAGGCCGCGGACTCAAGAACACCTCAAGCAGCCGATTCTCCTACTACATCGGCCTCTACCGTGCCTTCTGAGACCCCAATCCACCAGCAAGGTATCAGCTGCGGCCAACACATCTTTTTATATTGTCCATTCTCCGGCCAGCAGGCGCGGAATGAGGGAATGAAGAATGCGGTATGTCACCCCCCATACTTTGTACGTCCCGACCCGATAGAACGGCGTTTGCCGCGGCTCCGGCCAGGTGGGAAATTGTTTTATCTCCTCACCCTCCGCTCCAGGCCGGGCAAGATCGCCAAGCCTCACCGCAATAATTTCGGCAATCTCTCGTTCATTTCTGTACCACTTCGACGGCGGGGTCACCCGCGCCAGGAACGGGAAGACCAGATAGCCTGTTGTGCGGGTTTCAACAACTCGCAAGGAGGCCAGGATTTTAATCCTGTCAGGGGAAAGTCCGATTTCTTCCCTCGTCTCTCTGAGGGCGGCAGCGAGCATCGACTGATCATGTGGGTCCCGCTTGCCACCGGGAAACGCAAGTTGTCCGCCATAAATTCCACCTTTGCCGCGTCGGACAAGTACCAGCCGTATCTCATCATTTTTATCGCGATACACCGGTATGAGGACGGCAGCCTCTACCAGATGCTTTTTGGAAGTCTGCACCATTGTTGACTTTTCCGGCCATCCTCGGCCTGCTGATCTCTTGCCGCTTCCCTATTCATTCAATTCCATCTTAAGAGCAAGAAATTTCAACATGTCTTTCAAAGCGATCACGCCCACAAGACGTCCTTTGTCCACCACCATCAGACGACTGACATTATTTGCGTTCATACGGGAGAGAGCCTTCACGGCATCCTCTTGCGGTTCGATGGTATTCTCTTCGGAATACTGCGTTGCCACCTCCGCAACGCTTTTGCGGGGCCACTCCTCCCGCGGAATCTTCTTCACTGCGTTGGTCGTGATAGAGCCGATCAATCTGTGGGAGAGATCCACAACCGGAAAGAAATTGAAATGATATTTGTATATGTACTCTTCCACGAGCCGGTCCACCGAAATATCCGGCGGGACCGCCACCGGGTCATCTTTCATGAAGCGGCTCACACGCTCTCCCTCAAGCGCCTTGCGCGTGAGGAGCTGTTTGTAGGACATCTGTGCAGCACTCCTGAGAAATATACCGATGAGAAACCACCACATTCCGCCGATAAAATTTCCACGGACAAAATTGAAGGCCCCGTAAATGATCAGCAGGATACCGAATGCAGATCCGATCCAGGAGGTAATCCGGGTGGCCCACCGGAGGTCCTTCTTGACCCCCCACAGAATAGAGCGCAGCACGCGTCCCCCATCCAGGGGAAACGCAGGAAGGAGATTGAATGCTGCCAATATCCCGTTGATCCAGGATAGGTACCCTATTACGCCGTTGACCGGCCCCGGCCAACCCCACCGGCTTCCCACGAAATACAACGCGTAAAAGGCTGCCGCAATAACGATGCTGGACAGGGGACCTGCCACGGCCATTATGAATTCGGATTTGGCATTCGGAGGTTCATCTTCCATCTCGGCCACGCCCCCGAAAATGAACAGGGTGATCCCCTTCATGGGCATCCCATGATGTCTCGCCACGAGGGAGTGGGAAAATTCATGCACGACAATGGAGAGGAAGAATCCGAACGCTCCTGCAATTCCCATGAGCCAGTAGGTCTGGTCTGAGAGGTTTCTGTAGTAATAGGGAAAAACTCCCTTTGAAAGAGACCAGGTGATGAGAACAGCAATAATGATCCAACTCAGGTCAATTCGAACTTCGAAACCCAGCAGCTCGAACAGCGTAATTCGTTTTCCGAACATCAGTCGCCTCCTGAATTTGTTTTACGTAATCGTGGAGCATCGTGGCAATGCATACCGGCTGAAAGCAGTTTGGCCTGAGAGACCCCGCCCGAAGAGCGGGAGGCCTCATATCGGCCTCCATTTCTCAATTAATGGTGCGAAACTGCCGCCATATGTTCAGCTCCCTCCTCAACCGTGTCGGTCCTGCCCTGGTTCCTCCCCATCTGTGTGACTACCACAGAATATGCCTCTGGATCAAGAGGCCCCTGATCCACCATTAACGTATATCTCTCGCCGAGACGGGATTTCGCAGGACTCGAGCCAAACATCCTCCGGCACAGGGCAGAACGATCCCATCGCTCGAACGGGTTCGAGCAAAATACATCCCAATTTGAGGTGAAATACACGATGGACCTCATTTCCCTCCAGAGGTCATTTTTCTACTAATTAGAGCATATATTCCTTATTCACAGTTTAGAAATCATGATTTCAATCCCGTCAGCATTTTCAGGGAGAAATGGAGACGCATCATGGATCAAGATTCCAGACAGGAAAAGAGGCAAAGGGTCATCGACGTTCTGAACAAAGCCCGCAGCATGGAGCTGCTGGCCATCAATCAGTACATGAATCAGCATTATAACCTGGATAATATGGATTATGGAGACATGGCCGCGAAAGTCAAACTCATTGCGATCGATGAGATGCGTCACGCGGAGATGTTCGCAGAGAGGATCAAGGAATTGGGTGGGGAACCAACCGCGGATCCGTCGGGAAAAACTGTGAAGGGTCAGAAAGTGGATGCTGCCTTTATTTTTGATGCCGGCCTCGAAGACAATACCATCGACACCTATAATGAATTTCTCCTGGTGTGTAGGGAAAAAGGCGACAGCTCCAGCGTGAAACTCTTTGAAGCTATTATCGATGAAGAACAGATCCATTTCAATTATTTCGACAATGTCAGGGGCCACATCGAAAAACTGGGAGAAACCTATCTTGCCCAGATCGCCGGGACACCGTCTGCTACCGGCCTGGGAACGCAGGGCTTTGTGGCCAGGCAGGGCTCTGCGCCACCGCAAGGAGTTGCATAACTCAGGGGGGCAAAAAGTCACAATCTCCCTATCATTCATACCAGAGACAACGTTGCCCCCAAGTAGACGGCAGACAGGCGGAGCGGCTGTGAAAGATTCTTTCTGAAGCACATCTTCGCGCCACGTCCGCCTGCACACCGAGTGTCTGGATCTCTACTCTCAGGCTCTTCAAGATTTCAGCTTGCTCCGTCCGGATTCTGACCCATCCTTATATTCTTGAGAGATATCAAAAGCACCGTCGCAATGCGTTTGGACTTGTGATGTGGGGGTTCGATGCTTAAGTTACGGGCAGAAGACATCAAACACTCCATCACAAGGAGGTATGAAAATGAAACGGTTAAGAATTGCTTTGGGTTTGGGTTTGGCTCTATTGATTGTGGCAATGGCCGCACCAGCCTTTGCCAGTGCACCTGTTTGCGGCGGAACCTATGGACCCGGGTATTATCAGGGATACGGCCCGGGATACAGCACCCTGGGCCCCAATCAACGGAGCGAACTGGATCAACTGAATTATAGATTTTACAATGAGACGAGCGGCCTCCAAAATGAAATCTGGGTAAAGTCCGGCCAGTTGGATAGGCTGTTGCAATTAGCCAACCCTGATCCCGCAAAGGTCAAAGAGCTTCAAAAAGAGGTCAGCGGACTGAAGACCAAATTGGCCGAGAAGAGAGGTGAGTATAATCTCGAAGCCAAGAAGATCGATCCCGAGGCCCGCTTGGGCTCAGGATATGATCCGGGTTATGGTCCAGCCTACTGCTGGAACTATTAAAATCACGTCAAATCATGCAGCTCAGGGGGACCCAGCATGGTTCCCCGGCTGCTTTTTCTCATGGAAAAGCGGTCAAGTGCGCCAACATGCCATGGAGCGGGCAAACACCCGTCCGGACTTATTCCGCGAGAAAGATGATCGATTGTATTTCTCATTGGAAAACCTGCTCCTCAGGGACCGTCAAAGATCCCGCTCCGCGGGAGTCGGAAACCAAAGGCTATGCCGTATCGGAAACCAAGATGATGAAGTGATCTTGAGTTTGGAGTGAACTAAAGTGCCTAGAGTTAATGGAGAGTTTCGCTTTTCTATTCAATAGAATAGAAAGAAATTCCTCTCTAGACACCTTAGGCATTCCAGGTCATTATAGTCACTCTGGAGATACGGGAACAAACAAGCCCCTTCCAGGGGTAGCCCGAAGCCAGGCCCTCTGGACCCGGATTTTTAGTCCCGAAATATGGGGCGGCCGAGGAAGGAAGATAGATAGGAGAGCGAATGGCCCAATACGTCGGCGCTTTAGATCAGGGAACGACCAGCAGCCGGTTTATTATTTTTGGTCGTGATGGTCGAATCATTGGGATCGATCAGAAAGAACATGAACAGATTTTTCCAAAGCCGGGATGGGTGGAGCACAATCCAACAGAGATCTGGCAGAATACCCGGCACGTTATTCGCGGGGCGCTCGCCCATGCGAGGATTTGCGGCTCGGACCTGTCTGCAATCGGCATCACCAATCAGCGCGAGACTACGGTGCTTTGGGAAAAGACCACCGGTAAGCCGTACATGAATGCCATTGTCTGGCAGTGCACCCGTACGGACGAGATCTGCAAGCAATTGAGCAGGGAGCTGGGGCAAAACGGCCTTCGCAGCAAGACCGGACTGCCCATTGCGACTTACTTTTCCGGCCCCAAGATCAAATGGATTTTGGATAATGTCCCCGAAGCCCGATCGGCAGCCGAGAAGGGGGACGCGCTTTTCGGCACCATGGAGACCTGGATCATCTGGTGGCTTACGGGCGGACCGGACGGCGGCTCTCACGTGACCGATGTGACCAATGCCAGCCGGACACTGCTCATGGACCTTGAGACTCTGGATTGGGATCAAGAGATCCTTGAAGTCATGCGAATCCCGCCGCAGATTCTGCCCCGGATTGTGCCTTCCAGCGATAGCCTTCACTGGGGACAGACCCTGAAACGAGGTCCGTTAAATGCCCGGGTTCCGGTTTGCGGCGCCCTGGGAGATCAACAGGCAGCCCTGGTGGGACAGAGCTGCTTTCGTATCGGGGAGGCCAAGAACACTTATGGAACCGGAAGTTTTCTTCTTTTGAACACCGGCACCACACCGGTTTCTTCCAACCAGGGACTTCTCACCACACTGGCCTATCGGATCGGCAATGAGCGGCCGGTGTACTGCCTGGAGGGTTCCATCGCCATCACCGGTGCGCTTGTGCAGTGGCTGCGTGACAACCTCGGCCTCATTTCCCGTGCGTCCGAAATCGAAGCGTTGGCCAGAACGGTGGATGATAATGGCGGTGCGTATTTTGTCCCGGCTTTTTCCGGTCTGTTTGCCCCCTACTGGAGGTCAGATGCCCGGGGGGTCATTGCCGGCCTTACCCGGTTTATCAACAAGGGGCATATCGCCCGGGCCGTGCTGGAAGCCTGCGCGTATCAGACCCGGGATATCGTTGAGGCGATGAACATAGATTCCGGCGTGGCGCTCACCAGGCTTAAAGTGGACGGTGGTATGGTGGGAAACGACCTCCTGATGCAATTTCAGTCGGATATCTTGAATGTGCCGGTCATTCGGCCGACCGTCACCGAAACCACGGCCCTCGGCGGCGCCTATGCGGCCGGACTTGCCGTGGGATATTGGGAAAGCCTGGATGACCTCAGGCAGAACTGGTCTGTAAATAAAACATGGCATCCGGCTATGACGGATGAAGAGCGAACAGTGAAATACAGCGGATGGAAAAAGGCTGTTGAACGAACTCTCCACTGGGTGGAGTAAGGAAAAGGGGAAAAAGGGTGCAATTTCTTTTGCACTGTAAATGAAGGGTTACGTCGAAAAAGCTATTGATTTCGTTTCATTTTTTGTGAAAATCCTAAATTTCGTCAATTTTGGTTGCGCATCTGTTCTGCCTTCAGTGGCTGATAGCGTGGCCCTCTTGGCCACTTTAGGGTGCCATTTTACGCCTTACATGCCGTTTCCCGGCAAGAAACACAACCCCCTGAATCATGTGATTAAATACGCTGCCAGCGGATGCACAGCATTTCTCCTAACCTGAACTTCAGTCCACAGGATGGCCACAGTCCTGATATTGGCATGCCGGTTGCTCTATACCCATGTCAAGTGTCCGGTCATGAACGGCTTTTTGCCTGCGCGTCGTCTGGACACTCGACCCTGCCGGCGGGTCTCCGGTTTTACGATGCGCCGCCTGTGGCGGGACAGGGCAGCATCAGGCTGCGGGATCACGTGCGTGACGTAAACATCAATTCAGGAGGAGGTCTTATCATGAAAAGCAAACTCGGAAAATTGTTTTCAGGTTTCAAAAAGGGATGGCTTTTGCTGGTAATCCTGGTTCTGATTGTCCCCATTTCACCGGCAATGTCGAAACAGGTCAAGGTCAAAACCATGACCCGCAACCTGTATCTCGGTGCGGACATTTTCAAAATATTTAAAGCGGCCCAGGCTGACCCTGCATCGGTTCCAGATGCCGTTGCCGAGGTTTTTCAGACAATGCTCAACACCAACTTTTCCGCACGTGCGGAGGGTATTGCGGACGAGATAGCTCATGCCAAACCGGACGTGATCGGCCTGCAGGAAGTGTCGACTTTTTATATTCAGACCCCCGGCGATTTCGTGTTGGGGAACCTGGTTCAGGCTCATGATGTGGTCATTGACTTTTACGCTGTCCTTGATGCTGCGTTGAAAGCCCGAGGACTGTATTACGACGCTTTTATGAACACCACCGCCGATGTGGAACTGCCCATGACGGACGCAGCAGCCGGCTCGCCGTATTACCTCTCTGACGTGCGCATGGTAGATCATAACGTTGTCCTGGTACGGAAGGGTCATCCTGTTTCGAAGGTTTTCGCCGAAAATTATGCTCTCAATCTGAACATGAATCTTGGAGACGCTCCCGTTGAATTCACCCGGGGATTTCTTGTAGTCGATACTGAGATTAAAGGCGAAAGTTATCGTTTAGTGGATACGCATCTTGAGATAGAGAGTGACCCAGGCAGCATCTATAGGTACGTCCAATCAGTGCAAATGCAACAGCTGCTGGGTTATCTGGGAGGGCTAGCACTCTCTGACCCCAAGCCAATCATCATGGTCGGCGATTTCAACAGCTCTCCTGAAGATGTTCCCGGCACTTACGTGGATCCCAAGTATGGACCTCTCCCCTACGAGCCGCCTTATATGCGGGCCGTGGATGCAGGGTACCAGGATGCCTGGCTCCTGCAGAAAGAATATGACGAGGGCTACACCGACGGCTTTGATGAATATGTCAGCGATCCGAATGCTCAACTCACCGCCCGCATCGACTTTATCTTTTTAGATCCTTACGATCTGATGATACATAAAGTAAAATGTGACGTGGTCGGGGATGAGGTATCCGACATAGTGCCCAATCCTGATGATCCCGGGTCTTATCTCTGGCCGTCCGACCATGCCGGGGTGGTTGCAAAAGTCAAGTTCTCAACCCATAAATGAACTATATCAATACGAGAACGCTGAGGTGAATAACGTATTCGCCTCAGCGCATTCTGTCCGATTGTCGGCGTTCCGGCATTGACCGGGAAGCACAGGAAAGGAGCAAAGAGAATGATCGCCCGGGTTTGGAAGGGATGGACGAGCCTTGAGAATGCAGATGCCCACGAGAAACTGCTAGAGGACGTTGTCTACCCCGGACTCCAAGGAATAGGTGGGTATCGTGGCGGCTACATCCTGCGCCGGGACGGTAAAGAAGAAGCCGAATTCGTAACGGTCAACTTGTTCGAATCACTTGAAGCGGTGAAGGCCTTTGCCGGTTCGGAGTATGAGAGTCCGGTGTTTGAGCCGGAAGCGAGACGCCTTCTTTCCCGGGTGGAGCCCATTGCACGGCATTACGACGTGAGAAAAGCTCCCGGAAGCTGAAGACACAATTGAGACCTTCTTTCCATTTTGAATGAGAAATCATCGATGACTGTGAACGCTGCAGCTCGGCCTCCCTGTTCCGGTTTTTACAAAACTGCTAGTATGACCCCGCCAACACGTAAGCGAATTCAATCGCGCACTCTCCCAGGCACACGTGGAGAAGATATCAGCTCACCGCATCTTCTCGGGCATATGTAATCCCTTTACCAACAAGGGAGTAAAATTACCCACTGAAATTGGCGATATACGCATGCCCGGATTCAACAGCGTCTCGTTGCTCATATAACCTACTGTTTTGAAACGTTTTTTATGACCGTCAAAATATGGACAAGGCGGCATGAACTTTGCTCTATATCTACCATGAGAGTTCACGAGGAAGCTTCATTTTGTATAGCGAAGCATATAAAAGGAGGGTGCGATATGAAAAAAACTATCCTGTGTGCTGCAGCGTTGTTCCTTTTTCTCCCTGGAATTGCTGGTACGTCCAGCGCGGCGGATCAAGCGAATATCTTTGGTCTGGCGGTGGGAAATACCTGGACCTATCAGGGGATGGGAAATGAGGGTCGGTATACCGCGCACGATGAGGTTGTAACCACAGAAAATCATATGTCCAGAACAGTATATGTAGTCGAAAAACGGGAAAAAGGGGTGTGGAGAGAGACGCAGTGGCTCGAAAGAAAAGCGGGGGAGGTAAACTTGTGGGGAGGAACCGCTTATATTGACGGCGCTACATACACCATGCAGTTCTCGGCCGGACTTCTGCAGGCATGGTATCCGATGAATGTGGGTGAGTCGAAATTCACTGCCGCTACCTTGACAGTCGAGGAACTCCCCGACTATGTTGCTCACGCAAGCATGAAAGTCGATGTGGTCGACAAGAAGCGGGTCGCCCTCCCTTCCGGCCCGGTGACGGCCTATAAAATCCGGTATCAGATGCGGATATGGGGAAACGGTGCGGATAAGTCCGCAACTTTTAGACAATGGAGCGTTCCCTACCTGGGGTACGTGCAGTACATGGATCAGGACTCTAGCGCCACCTTATCATCGTGTTCCGTCAACGGGAAGAAAATTACTCAGGATACGGAGCGCGCCGACAACGGATTCAAAGGCCATGAAGAATTCCGCACATGTGGTATCGACCGTCAGAATGTAGCTGGCGCTTTCTGATCATCTTGAAATCTGCCTGCGGCGTGCCAGTGCCTGTGAGGAGGCTTGATGGCACGCCGCCATTTTCCTTTCTTCCACCTGCTGCTTCCTGCCGGCGATCCATCTTTCCTTCCAGGACATTTCAATCAGGCGGTCTGTGGTGACCTGCGGGTTGTCTTTAAGCGTATCTTAGACCCATCAGCTGCCCATTCTCCGTCAAGCCGGATACAGAATCCCGAAAAAGTAAAAGGCATTTAGAGGATAAAATGGAAAAATGCTTTGACAGGTTCGATAAACGTTCTTAGCATGACGATGAACGGAAACTGAGGCACTGTAATGCCAAGTCTTCTTCCTGAGTATCATGTTCTTCCAGACCATGGGTCGGTCGAGTCGATCCGAACCCTGCATCGTAAGTGGAGGGCGTTGGTACAACTGAGGAATGGTGACGACCGATGAAACTGTCTGCGGGAGTGGTGGTGGTCAGGAAAGAGGAGGAAACATGGAAGCATCTCTTCCTGAGGGCCTATAAGAACTGGGACTTCCCGAAAGGGTTGGTTGAAGAGAAGGAAGACCCCTTTGAAACGGCCAAGAGGGAGGTCCGCGAGGAAGCGGGCATCATCGACCTCCGATTCCGATGGGGCCGGGTTTTCAAGGAGACGGCGCCCTATTACAGTGGAGGGAAAAAAACGGCCAGATATTACCTTGCTGAGACCTCCGAAAGCGAAGTCCGCTTCTCCGTGAACCCCGAACTTGGACGGCCCGAGCACCATGAATACCGGTGGGCCTCCCATGCGGAGGTCAAAAGACTGGCGGCGAAAAGGCTGCTGCCCGTTATCGAATGGGCGAACCGGCTGATTTCAGACCAGTACGCGCGGATAGCAGTCGTCCGAACGACCAACCGGTGGGGTGTTTCGTGACTAATAAAATAACCAATCGGGCAGCCAAGGTTCAGGAACCGTAACTGGACCGGACTTCTCTCACAGCTTTGCAATCAGCATCGGAGGTCGGCCTCAAGTGCTCGAACAGATACTTCCCAACCTATACAAGATCGAAGTTCCTCTTCCCGAAAGCCCCTTGAAGGCTACGAACGCTTACCTCATCAAGGGCCCTGATCGAAATCTGATCGTCGACACCGGCATGAACCGGGAGGAGTGCGCCGCACCGTTCCTTTCCTCCCTTGGTGAACTCCAGGTGGACCTGGACAGGACGGACTTTTTCATCACCCACCTGCACGCTGACCATCTTGGCCTGGTGGGGAGACTGGCGCGAGAAAGGTCGAAGGTCTTCTTCAGCAAAGTGGAATCTGCCATCGTGACGTCCATCGCCCGGCAGGGAGCGGTTCGGGTGGATGCTCTCCGGAGGTTCTATCTCGCAAACGGATTTCCCGAAGAAGAACTCCGAAGGGCCGAGGAGAGGCATCCGGGCTTTCGATACGGGCCTGGCCGGAAAATAGACTTCTCTCCTATGAAAGAAG
>Ga0315542_1000765_pt1 | contig 20475 bp, 14 predicted proteins | sample SalMarSW160120MG_FD_202541 | JGI IMG/M metagenome (GOLD analysis project Ga0315542, IMG submission 202541) | Salt marsh sediment microbial communities from the Plum Island Ecosystem LTER, Massachusetts, United States - Salt Marsh Sediment SW1601-20 ... | reverse complement strand
TTAAGCGGTATTGGTGCGTTTTTGATAGAACTGGAACTTGTGGGAGCCCAGTTCGACAGTATCGAAGTCTTTCAGCAGCACACTGTCTTTTACGACTTCCCCGTTCACTTTCAGTTTTACCATTCCCCCGGTAAACGTTATTGAGTATCCCGAGGGCCGTTTGCTGATAGTGGCAGCCGTGGCCCCCATGAACATGCCGGAGAGCCTTACTTCGGCATTGGGCGATCTTCCAATCCTGGTCAGTTTCTTGGTCAGGGCCACGTCTTGCATTTTCGAGCCGTCAATAAAACTGAGAATGCCGACAATGCGGGGCCTCGAGGGAATTCCCGCCCTTTTTTCCTCCCTTGCAAGAAGTTCGCGCTGTTTTTCGGTCTGCAGCATCATGGTTCGATCCAGGCCCATGTTTCCCTCGGCATTCTTCGCTTCCCTATCTCCTGCAATGAAGAGGAGCACGTGTTTCCCGACGATTACATTGTCACCATGCTTCAGTCGGTGGGAAGAGACCCTTTTGTCATTGACAAAGGTGCCGTTGGTGCTCTGCAGGTCTGTCAGGATGTAGTCGGCGCCGGTCTTGTCAATACGTGCGTGATAGCCTGAAACAGCGAGGTTGTCGATTGCGACGGCATTTTCGGGCCTTCTTCCGATTGTCAGGCTGTCCTGTACAAAAGGGATTTCCTTGATGACCTGTTTGTTAAATAGAAGCACAAGTCTCGGCATGTTTTAATTCCCGTTCAGAATCAAAATTTCAAATCAATGTTCAATTGACATTTGAGCTTTGACATTTGTTTATTTCCGGTCCGTCCGGGCTAGGGTTTCAGTTTTCTATAGGTCTTGTGTGCTCCGGTGATAGTATCTGCAAAAAAGATGCCTAATTTTTTCAAAGGGCCGTATTTTGGTGCATTAATTCCTGACAAAAACACGGAAACAACCGTGGTATTGTCATGCCCGCCTCTTTTCAGGGCCTCATCCACACAATTGCGGCAGAGCACTTCCGGACTCTCCTCGGCCTGTATCATCTGGAGGATTTCCTCATCGTTCAGCAGATCGGTGAGGCCGTCCGTGCAGAGGAGAAATCGGTCTCCATCTGCGGGCTCGAATTCGAACATTTCGGCCGTCACCGACTCCGCGGAGCCCAGATTCTTGGTCAGGACGTGTTTGAGGGGCGATGTTTCGGCATCCTTGGGATTCATGATTCCCATCTCCACCTGTTCGGAGACAATGGTGTGGTCCCTGGACAGCCGCTCAAGGTGTCCGTTTCTAAGCATATAGATGCGGCTGTCTCCAACATTTGCTGCTATAACCCGTCCCTGAAAGACAGCCAGCACGGCAATGGTTGTGCCCATGCCGTGATACTCCTCGTGGATCTGTGACATCTCATGGATGACCTTATTGGCAAGTCGGATGCTGCTGAGTATGTAGTTTCCTCTGTTCGTAAGGGAGTTGTCCGGGAGCCCGAAAATGTCTTCCTCGGTTGCCTCGGTCTTCATCCAGCGGCTGAAACTTTTGTTGATGAGTTCGACTGCTACTTTGCTGGCGACCTCCCCGGCCAGGTGGCCGCCCATTCCATCGGCCACCACATAGAGCCCCAGTGTATCGTCAGTGGAGAAATAATCCTCGTTTCCTTCTCTCTTAAGGCCGACATCGGTTATGCCTGAAGCTTTGATCAACAAGTTTCTCTTACCTCCGGAATTGGGTTATGTGAGCGTATCGGCAGCCCTTTTCCTCGACAGTTCTTCTATTTTTGAGAGGAGCATGGACAAATACCTGGCCATTTGCCCGGCGGTCCTGAAGCGATCCCTGGGGTTCTTGGCGAGGGCCTTGTCTATGATCTGCTCACAGGCCTTCGGTATGCCCGATTTAATAAGCCTGACTGACGGATGTTTCCCCTGGGTGATGTGGTAGAGCAATCCGCTCAGGTTCTCTCCGTGGAAGGGCAGTTTCCCGGTAAGGAGTTGGAAGAAAAGGACTCCCAAGGAAAAGACATCGGTGCGGGCGTCTATCTTGTGCCCCATAATCTGTTCGGGCGACATGTAATTCGGCGTGCCCAGAATGACTCCTGTCTTGGTCCTGGTCGAAGACATGGCTTTGGCGATGCCGAAGTCCGTCACCTTTATTCCTCCACCCTGGAGGAGCATGATATTGGCGGGTTTGATATCCCGGTGAATCACGCCCTGCCTGTGGGCATACTGAAGGGCCTCGGCCACTTTCGCAACCACATCCAGCACCCTGGTCAACGGAAGTCTTTTCTCGTTTGAGCAATAGCGGCTCAGGCTTGCACCCTCCAGGTATTCCATGGCCATGTACGTCAGGTCATTTTCCTCTCCCACGTCGTGAATAGTGACGATCCCGGGGTGAGATAACCTGCCGGCGATCTCCGCCTCGCGGAGGAAGCGTTCCCTTATTTCCTGGATCATGTCTTCGTCAAAATCGTCGGAAAAACGGATGATCTTTATCGCCACGAGCCGATTCAATTTCGGATCCAGGCCCTTGTACACCAGGCCCATGGTTCCTTTTCCGAGCTTTTCAAGGATCTGGTATCTGCCCACTTTTTGCTTCATAAGAACGAAGGATTCGGAAAGCCTTTCCTGTCTCCCGGAAAGGAACTGCGGATCAAGATCGGGGAACTGGTGGGACTGCAGATCACGGATCCGGTCCCGCACATCTTTGTAATCCGCTGTTTTCATTCGCTCGTAGACGAGGAGGGCCTTCTCAGCCATTCCTCTTTCTTCATAGTCCAGCCCGAGCTGATAAAGAAGTTCGCGGGTCTCCTGGTTCAGCGGACAATACCGATATTTCTCAAATGCTTCGTCGAGGTGTCCCTGCCGCTGGAGGCCGAGCCCCAGGGTTTTGTTGGCCTCGATATTCTCCCGCACAAGAAATCCCATAGCGGAAGCACGATAAAAGGTCACTGCAAGATAGCCGGCGGTAAGTCCCGCAAGAAGCGGGGCTATTCGAAGCCATGAATGGAAAAAGACGAAAAAGCACAGGGCCGTCACAAGGGCGACAAATAGAAGGAGGGTAAAAAAAGAGAATCGATATCCTTCATTCAGCGTGGGAGAAAAGAAGGCGAGGCTGCTGCCGAGAAGAAGCAGGAGGCCGAGTTCACTCATGATGAACGGGAGCGGTTGTGCAAGAAAAGGGCCGTCAAGGATCAACGTGACAGCCCTGTTTGCCTGTGCCGAAAGGGCGTTTTGGGCCCCGAAATGGAGGGTCTGGTCTATCGCTTTGAATATGTCAAAATTGAGCAGATAGAGGAGGGCGGAGAAGACAATCATGACGAACCCCAGGAGCATCTGGTCCCTGATCCGCTTCTCAGTCATATCGTCCTGCCATCTCCTCATGTTGCCCCGTGTCTTTTGGCCCCTGCCCAATATTGGAGGGAATGTCCGTTTCCCAAACGGTGTGAGGACTTTTTCTATATATTACATGGAGACCTTCTGTCAAAGAAAAACAATGAAAACAGCCGCTTGATGTATCAAATCGCTAATTCTGGTCTGTTTTTCCTTTTGAATTAAAGGGTGATCTCGTATTGTTCAATGTGAAAGGCCTTTTTGGCGATGACGATAATCCTCCTGTTGATGCGCTTCTCCAGGTCCATGACGGAATCCTGTTCATCTTCCCGCATGACATTTTCAATTTCAGGATTGACCAGGACATAGACGGGGCCTTCATCCGCCATACCGGCACATTCCCTTTCCAGATCCCGGAAGATTTCATAGCAGATGGTCCGTCTTGACTTCAGGGTCCCCCCGCCTTCACAGTAGAAACAAGGTTCGCTCAGCATCCTGATCAGATTTTCCCGGGTCCTTTTCCGGGTCATCTCGATGAGTCCGAGGTCTGACATCGGGAGTATGTTTGTCTTTGAACGATCGTTGTTCATGGCCTCCTTGAGCGCGGTAAAGATCCTCTCCCGGTTGGCTTTTTTTTCCATATCAATGAAATCGATGACGATGAGGCCGCCGATGTTCCGAAAGCGCAACTGGGAGGCAATTTCTTTCACTGCCTCCAGGTTGGTCTTGAGGATGGTTTCTTCCAGGTTTCTCTTGCCCACGTAACTGCCGGTGTTGACGTCTATGGCAGTGAGGGCCTCTGTCATTTCGATGACAATATACCCCCCCGACTTTAGCCATATCTTGTTTCCCAAGGCCCGGGAGATCTCGATCTCAATCCCGTAGGCATCAAAAATGGGCTCCGTATCTTCATAGAGTTCCACCGAATAGCGGAGGCTCGGCGCGAACGTATCAATAAAGGAGAGAACATTTTTATATTCATCCGGGGAATCTATAATGAGCCTGTCCACCTCTCTGGTGAAAAGGTCACGGACGGCCCTGAGCGAGATGTTCAGGTCCCGGTGCAGGATTCCCGGGCAGGTTGCCTTCTCCATCTTTTCAGTGATGGTGTTCCAGAGCTTCACGAGGAAATCCATTTCCGACTTGAGTTTTTCTTTTGCGTCGCCTTCGCTCACGGTGCGGGCGATGAAGCCGAAGGTTTCCGGGCGTAATTCCTCGATTATCGCCTTGAGCCGTTCCCGCTCCTCCGTGTCTTCTATCCTGCGTGATATGCCGATGTGGTTGACCGTGGGCATGAGCACGAGATGTCTGCCGGGAAGGGAGATATTGGAGGTGATCCGTGCTCCCTTTGTTCCCAGCGGTTCCTTGGCCACCTGCACCATGATGTCCTGGCCCTCATGCAGTAGATCCTCGATCTGGAATTCGATCTTTTCCAGGGGAGCGGATGCTTTTCCTTCTCCATGGAGACCGTTCCCCTGTTCCTGATTCTCGTGGGCCTGCAAGAATGCCTGTTCCACGCCCAGGACGTCTTTGTGCACATCGGCCACGTACAGGAATGCCGTACGATCAAGGCCGATGTCCACAAAGGCCGCCTGCATACCGGGGAGGACCCTCACGACTCTTCCACAGTAGATATTGCCCATGAGCTCCTGCCCTGTTTTTCGTTTAATATGCAGTTCAGCAACCAGCCCGTTTTCGACCAGGGCCACCCGGGTTTCATGGGGTCTTGCATTAATGATAAGATCATTTGACATGACAAATCCCTTTCGAAGAGGAAATGCCGCAAGATTTATTCAAGAACCTGACCGGTTTTCACAACCCGGAGTGCGGCCGTTTCTGAACGATTCAGGGAAAAGACGGCTGCCATGATTTCCCATGGCTTGAGCCCGGGACCGTTGTTGTGATGCATGCGCATCTCCAGGGAGTCCGGCGAGAGTATTTCAATGGCGTCCACCAGGGCCCGCGCGTTTATTTTCTTCTCGCCCTTGGAACTCAACTTCATCACCCTGCACGTATCAGAATGCAGGAACTGTGCAACAGCATGCTCCTCCAGTGTTTGTCCCTTTGAAGTTATTATGTACCGGCTTTGTTTCAAACGGGGTTTTTTCTCGTCTTTCGCCAGTATCACGGCCTTGCTCACGGATATTCCCTCCGGCAGTTCCCTGTTTACCGTCTCAAGCAGTTTTGCAGTATCCAGTGGTTCCATGGTTTCCATGTCCAAGGTTTCAACCAGGCTTTCCATCCCCACGGGCAGTGCCGCCGCGAATGACAGTTTGGGCATGGGATGGTATCCTTTTGAATACAGCAGGTGTACACCTGCTCTTTTGAACGCCCGCAGGAACACGCGCACCAGTTCAAGGTGCCCCAGAAATCGAGCGCTGGATACTTTCCTGAAGGTGAGGCGGTACCTTCCTCCTGCGGAGGAGTCCAGCGGGGAAGCGGGTTTTGGAACGGGACTGATGATTCTCGCGGAAACGAGGAGGGGATCGGTTTTCTTGTGATCACACACGCCGCATTCAAGACATTTTTCCCTGCAGTCCGGTGTTTCCATCTCCCGAAGCGCCTTTTTCCATTCTTTCTGCAGGTAGCCTCTGGTCACACCCGAGCGGATGTGCTCCCAGGGAAAGACTTCTCCGGCGGGCCTTTCCCGGTAAAGGTAAAAGCCGGGATCAATCCCGCTTTCCAGAAAGGCCTTTTCCCAGATTTCTTTGCTGAAGTGCTCGTCCCACGCGTCAAACCGCGCCCCCAGCTTCCATGCCGTAACAAGCGGGGCGGCCAGACGCCGGTCACCCCTCGAAAAGATACCCTCCAGCCAGCTCAGTTTCGGACTGTTCCATTTGAGGCGTACGCGGCTGCCTTTCAAAGACTGTCTGAGCGCATTGATGCGTTCCCAGCCTTCTTCAGCGGAGAGCTGGGAAGCCCACATGAACGGAGTATGTGATTTGGGCACAAAGACGGCCACACTGGCGTTGACCTTCGCCTTTCTCCCTGTCTTCCCGGCAAGTGACGCCACCTCCTTTACCAGCGAGACCAGGTCCTGCAGGTCCGCCTGTTTTTCTCCGGGGAGCCCGATCATGAAATAGAGCTTTATGAGGTTCCAGCCGGCATCGAAGACCTGCCGTGCCGTACGCAGGATGTCTTCATGAGTCAGTCCCTTGTTGATGATCTTCCTCAGACGGTCGTTTCCCGCCTCCGGCGCCAGGGTGAAGCCCGTCTTTCTCACTCGCTTGATCTGCTCCATCCAGGCCGGTTCCAGGCTGTCGATCCGCAGGGAAGGGAGGCTCAGGGAAACCTTCTCATCTTCGAACCGGTCCATGAGCAGCCGGAGAAGGGGAAGGAGGCATTGGTAGTCCCCGCAACTGAGAGAAAGGAGCGAGAGATCTTCATAGCCTGTATTTCTGAGGGCCTCTTCCGCGTATTTGAGAATGGTTTCAGGGTGACGCTCCCTGACGGGACGGTAGATCATTCCGGCCTGACAGAACCTGCAGCCCCGGGTGCAGCCCCGCGAAATCTCAACGCTCAACCGGTCGTGTACAAGACCGGTAAAAGGGACCACCGGAGCTGGGGGAGGGGGGTAGTCTTCAATGTCCGGGACAATGGCCTTCGTGACTTCACGGTAGTCCTGAAGAACCGGTTCTATGACTTTCACCGGCCCCTCGGAGCGATAGTGGACTGTAAAGAGGGAAGGGATGTAGACGCCGGGGATGTGCCGCAGTTCCCTGAGCAGTGCGTGCCTGCCCCTGCTGCTCCCTTCCTGTTTGGCTTCACGAACGGCCCGGCATATGGAGAGTGCGGCCTCTTCACCGTCCCCAATGACAAATGCGTCAAAAAAGGCGGCAACCGGCTCGGGATTAAAGCACGCCGGACCTCCTGCAATGACGAGGGGATCACCGGGCTTTCTCAGTCGCGAGTAAAGGGGAATCCGACCCAGGTCCAGCATGGTGAGGACATTGGTATAACAGAGTTCATGCTGGAGGCTGAATCCAACCACATCAAAGTCTGACAATGCTCTGCCGGATTCGAGGGACTGAAGCGGCAAAGCGGATGCCCGGAGGGCATTCTCAAGGTCGCTCCAGGGAGCAAATACCCGTTCCGCGGCGAGCCACGGCCTGCTGTTGAGGATATGGTATAGGATTTTCAGCCCCAGGTGGGACATGCCGACGTCATAAACATCCGGAAAACAGAGGGCCATGGACACTTCCACGTGAGAAGGGTCTTTCCTGACTGCGTTGACCTCTCCGCCCAGGTACCGGCTGGGTTTCTTGATAGCTGCAAACCATTCCTGATCAATAAGTCTCGTCATTGTACAACATTCCAGGGGCCTTTAATCGACCGGTGAAGCTGAAACGGCGCCTAACGATTACAAAAGATAGAAAAATCCCAAAACCCAAATGCCAAATGACCAAGAGGGATCAACAGATCACGGTTCCCTCCAGAAGGGGAAAATGCAAAATGGAATTAATTTGTCATTGGGATTTGGACATTTGACATTCGATCTTACTATATTGTCAGATTCCTTGGGATTTGCCAAGCCCTAATACAGGTCGTGATTCTTCGCCGGACTGCTGGTCGGACAGGGAGGGCAGGAGAATGGTGATCTGGGCGCCGCCGTCAGGGTGATTCTCTCCGTACGCTTCTCCATGGAGGGTGTCCACGACACGTTTGACAATGGCCAGACCGAGGCCGGACCCCTCCTCCTTGGTCGTAAAGAACGGCGTGAAAAGATGGATCATGGCCGAATCATTGAATCCTTCTCCCGTGTCCCGGACAACAACGCGAACCCATTCCGGGCCGTCAGATGATCTTCCCTGCTCGTTTTCTGTTGATGCCTGGATGTACAGCGACCCTCCTTTCGGCATGGCTTCAAAGGCGTTGACGAAAAGGTTCCACAATATCTGTTTGACGAGTTCCGGGTCTGAAATCAACGGGAGATGTTTGGGAATTTCCGGGGACAACCGGATTTTTTCATTCCAGTGTGTGCTGTTCTGGAAAAGCTCGAGGGATTCAAGAATGAGGGCCGCAAGATCGAATGGTTTCAATTTGGCCTTCTTGGGTCTGGCAAAGAGGAGAAAATCATTCACCAGTTCGTTGAGCCGTTTGATTTCCCTGAGCACGATTTCCATCAGGCGGCTGTTTATGTCATCACTGTCCAGACGGCCCTTTATCATCTGGATTGAGCCGCTGATGGAGGCCATGGGGTTCCGTATTTCGTGGGCGATGCCCGCGGCCAGTTCACCGATGAGTGCCAGGCCTTCCACTTTCTTCATTTTCTGCTCAATCTTCTTTATGGAGGTCATGTCCTGAAAAACCAGGATATGCCCCTGTTCAAGATCGGGGCCGAAACGGAGAGGAGACAGTGATAACCGGAGATGTATCGGTTTTTGTCCGGGCCGTTTGTGGAGAATGTCGGCGAACGGAACTCCTTCCCGGAGGACCAGCTCGGATGGTCTTTCCTGCTGGGAAAGGTGCGATGCTATGTCGGGAAGGAGTTCATAAATGGACCGGCCCAGGCAGAGAGACGATTCTTTGGAGAACATCTCCTCGGCTGCGGGGTTAAAGAGGATGACCCTTGCCCCGGCATCCAGGGCAATCAGACCGGAACTGATGCTATTGATAATGGCGTCGTTGAGGATTTCCAGCTGGTCGAAATCGCTTTGCTTGGCTTTGAGTTCGGCCCGACTTTTGCGGACTTGTTCGGAGAGGAAGGAACTCAGGAAGGCGACCAGGTAAAACGCGGCCATGTTCACAAGTGCCAGGAAAAAGAACTGCATACGCTGGGCGTTGGAAAAAGTGTCCGCGCGGGCACCTAAAGGGTGGATCCAGGCGTACATCTGGGAATCAAGCAGTAATCCGAAAAAGATGGTGCTGGAAGAGGCGACAAGTATGGCGCCTCTCCTATAGAGAATGATGCTTGCACCGATGATTGCGAGAATGTAAAGGAAGGAAAAAATACTCTCCACTCCCCCCGTGGAATAAATCATGGCGGTGATGATGAGGGTATCAATGAAGAGTTGTACGTACGCGAACCATAAGAGGTTACGGGCACTCTTGAGGATGAGCACGTAGATAAAGGTCAGGGCAAAGACAGCGGCAAGCAGGAAGAAATGAAAATTTTGAATGTAGCCGAAATAGGTACGTGTCTCCCGGACCTGGATAAAAACGGACGCCCCGAGAAGGAGAGAGACAACGACCACCCGCAGGAACATAAGGGTCTGGAGACGCCCGAAGAGTTCCTTCCTGGGGATGTGTCCCTGTTTTTCGGCCATGATGCCGGTAGAAATTATCCGAATGCGGCTGCCATCTTGAAAATCGGCAGGTACATGGCAATCACGAGGCCGCCGATGGAGCCGCCAAGAAAAACCATGAGCAGGGGTTCAAGCATGGAGGTCAAGGCGTCAACCGCAGTATCAACTTCATCTTCATAGAAGTCGGCTATTTTTTCGAGCATGGAGTCCAGAGCGCCGGTTGCCTCACCAACAGCGATCATCTGGGTTACCATGCTGGGAAATATATCCGTTTCCGAGAGCGGTTCCGCAATGGGCTGGCCTTCAGCGATGCTGGAGCGGACTTCAAATATGACTTCCTCAAGGATGACATTTCCCGATGTCTTTGCCACGACTTCCAGGGCGTCCAGGATAGGGACCCCGCTCGTGATCATCGTCCCCAGGGTACGGGTGAACCTGGCTACCGCCACCTTCTTGAGGAGAGAACCAAAGATGGGCAGCTTCAGGGCGAGGGCATCAGTCTGCCTGCGTCCCTTTCCAGTTCCCCTGTATTTCTTGAACGCGATAAACAGCACAATAACCGCACCGATAATGTAATGGATATTGCCTTTAAAGAACCGGCTCATGGTTACCACAAATTGCGTCGGTGCAGGAAGAGCAGATCCGGCACTCTTGAACAGATCTTCAAACACGGGAATCACGAAGACGAGTATGACGGAAATAACAATGATGGCGATGCAGACCACCACGATCGGGTAGGTCATGGCCCCCTTAATGCGGGCTTTGAGTTTTTGCGCCTTTTCAATATAGGCTGCAAGGCGCTGGAGGATGGTATCCAGGATACCGCCGACTTCGCCTGCCGCCACCAGATTCACGAAAAGGTCATCAAAGACTTTCGGGTGCTTCCTGAGGGCCTCGGCGAGCGTAGAGCCCCCTTCCACGTCCTTTGTGACCTGTTTCAGAATATGTCGGAATGTTCGGTTGTCAGTCTGTTCTGCAAGAATCGTGAGCCCCTGCACCAGTGGGAGGCCCGCATCTATCATGGTTGAAAACTGTCTGGTAAAGATGACAATATCCTTTGACGTCACCTTTGGCTGCAAAAATGAGATATTTTCAAAGAGATCTTTGGGCTTTTCCTTGATCTTCTTGACAGTCAGGTTGCGTCGTTTCAGTTGTAACCGGGCAATTTTTTCATCAGCCGCTTCGAGATCTCCCTTGAGGGTTCTCCCTTTTCTGGTTTCGGCAACCCACTTGTATACCGGCATACTGGTCCTCCCGAGGGCATCACATCGTTTCGTGTCGTTCCTATAAACTACCCAAAAATGGAGCCATGTGCGCAAGGGTAGAAAATTTGATCTGCCCTGTCAAGATATGAGTCGCAAATGACTATTCATTTCAAATTGTTTTTTATATGCAAAATCAGTTCCAAAAGACGCGCTGGTGTCAGGTTTTCCGACAGAATGTTGTCGACCGCCGACTGCAGGGGATTTCAGTGCATGCAATTGCCGTTCCTGGCCGGTGAAAAAGGGCCGCTACATTATTCTTGACAAATGGTCATGGTTCAGTGTTATAAGCAAACCTTATCAAAAATGCCCCGAAACAATGGGCGCCATGAAGGATCCAGAGACCGGAACGTTTTTCAGCCATGCCGGGAAAGGCAGGGTCGATTTCGTCCGAAAAAATAACATGTGGAGGAGGATAGGAACGTGAGTGATGTTACTGCCCCGATGGGGGGAAAAGTGATCGATGTGAAAGTGAATGTTGGGGACGCTGTCAGTGAAGGTGATGAGGTGGTGATCCTCGAGGCAATGAAGATGGAACTGCCCGTCGTGGCGCCGGAAGGCGGGACTGTGAAGGAGGTCAAGTGTAAAAAGGGAGATGCCGTGGAAGCCGACGCTGTTCTCATCGCCATGGAATAGTTCTTGCCGTTCATTGCCGGGTACACGGGAACACCATGTTCAGAAGGCGTGGCCCGGCATGCGCGTACGTATGACACGGTGGAGTTCCCCGGATGAATATTGAAGACAAAATTAAGGAACTTGAGCGCAGGAACCAGGAAGCTGAGCTGGGAGGCGGTCCCAAACGCATTGAACAGCAGCATGCCAAGGGCAAGATGACTGCCCGTGAAAGAATTCAGTATCTTCTGGACAAGAACAGCTTCGAAGAGATCGACAAGTTTGTGGTCCATCGGTGCCATGATTTCGGCATGGACAAGAAGAAGATCCCGGGTGACGGGGTGGTGACCGGGTATGGGACTGTTGAAGGCCGCCGGGTTTTTATCTTTTCCCAGGACTTCACTGTCTTCGGCGGGTCCCTGAGCGGGCCGTTCGGCGAAAAGGTCTGTAAGATCATGGACCTGGCATTGAAAAATGGCGCACCGATTATCGGACTCAATGACTCGGGGGGAGCCAGGATTCAGGAAGGAGTTGTGAGCCTGGGCAGTTACGGGGAGATTTTCAGACGAAATGTCCTGGCGTCAGGGGTCATACCGCAGATTTCCGTGATCATGGGGCCGTGTGCGGGAGGGGCAGTGTACTCACCGGCATTGACCGATTTTACCGTTATGGTCAAAAAGACCAGCAACATGTTCATCACCGGTCCACAGGTTATTAAGGCGGTGACCCATGAACAGGTTACCCCGGAAGAACTGGGCGGCGCTATGACCCACAACACAAAGAGCGGTGTGGCGCATTTTGCCGAGGATTCCGATCAGGCGGCGCTGGACCGAGTAAAGGGACTGCTTCAGTACCTGCCCCAGAATTACCGGGAAACCCCACCTCATGTGGCCTGCACCGATCCTCCTGATCGGGTTGACAAGTCCCTGAACAAGGTGGTTCCCACCAACCCGAAACTCCCCTATGACATACGGGATATTATCCGGGTTGTTCTGGACAACCAGGCGTTTTTTGAAATCCAGAAATTCTACGCTACCAATATGGTGGTCGGCTTCGGTCGGCTGAACGGTGCGGTCGTGGGTATCGTGGCCAATCAGCCCAGGTCACTGGCAGGATGCCTGGACATTAATGCCTCCATGAAGTGTGCCCGGTTCGTCCGGACCTGTGACGCTTTCAATATTCCGCTGGTGACATTCGTGGATGTGCCCGGTTTTCTGCCGGGGGTCCATCAGGAATACGGCGGGATCATTAAACATGGTGCCAAGATCATCTATGCCTATTGCGAAGCCACGGTGCCGAAGATTACCGTGATCACCCGGAAGGCGTACGGCGGTGCATATGACGTCATGTCCAGCAAGCACCATGGTGGAGACATCAACTATGCCTATCCCACTGCTGAGATCGCAGTGATGGGACCGGAGGGCGCCGTCAATATCATTTTCAGGAAACAGATAGCGGAATCCGATGATCCTGAGGCGACACGGCAGAAGCTCGTGAAAGAGTACCGGAACAATTTCGCAAGCCCGTTCAAGGCCGCTGAGCTCGGATATATCGACCAGATTATTTTTCCGGAGAATACGAGGCCGCGTTTGATCAAGGCGCTCGAGATGCTCAAGCATAAAGAAGATACCATTCCCGCGCGCCGTCACGGGAACATCCCCCTGTAGCCATACATTTTCAGTCTCTAAAAAAACCCCTTCCCCTCACTGCGGGAGAGGAAGGGGTTTTTTGTGGAATCCCGGGAGGTCAGCTCCCAGCGGATACCTTTTTCCCTTCGGCTCTTGCGACTGATTTTGAAATGATGGAGCCGGATACACTCATCGAAATAAAAAGGATCAGCAGGACAATAAAGACCCCGAAGAACCTGAGGACCAGGGTCCCCAGGATCCAGGTCCAGTTGTCCCTCACGATGATTACTGTTGATTCGCTGCCGCCGTCCTTGGAGATGGTTATCGAGTGCCAGGGAAGCCTTCCGTCATCCTCAATATACGTGGCTTTTTCCCAGTCGCGAATCCGGATGTCCTTGAATTTTTTGAGCGCATTCTTGTAGTACCCGAGAACCGCATCGTGTCCCTCCGGCACGGAAAGTTCCAGTCGCGCATTCGTTTTCACAAGGACTTTTCCTCCGGGTATAACCGGAGCTCCAAGAAAATCTTCGGCCATGACGAGTGCGGGGAAGAAAAACGTCAATCCTATCAGGAGCATTACATATTTTTTCATCTTTCCATCCTTCTTTTTTCTTTCATTTTTCAACAGGCTGTCGGTACATTTTCGAAATTTCCTGCAGAAAACGGATGTTAATGGAACATGGCAATAAACATCCCTGCTGCTGCCGCGGAGCCGATGACTCCCGCGAGGTTCGGTCCCATGGCATGCATGAGCAGGTGATTTTTCTTATCCGCCTTCAGCCCTTCCATCTGGGAGACGCGGGCAGCCATGGGCACGGCAGAGACGCCGGCCGAGCCGATGAGGGGGTTGATCTTTTCCTTCAAAAAGAGGTTCATGATTTTGACCGTCAAGATCCCGCCGATGGTACAGACGGCAAAATCAACCAGTCCCAGCCCGAAAATAAACAGAGGTTTCCAGCTCAGGAACTTGTCCGCGTACATGGTTGCTCCCACGGAGACTCCCAGGAAAATGGTGACAATATTCATAAGCGAGCCCTGGGCGCTCTCGGTGAGCCTTCCCACAACGCCGCTCTCTTTCATGAGGTTTCCCAGCATAAACATGCCCATCAGGGGAATGACCGAAGGCACGAGGAGGGCGATGATTCCGGCTGTTACCATGGGAAACAGCATTTTCTCCCTTTTGGACACCGGCCTCAGTTGCCGCATGCGGATCTGTCGTTCTTTCTTGGAGGTCATCATTCGCATGATGGGAGGCTGTATCAGAGGGACCATGGCCATATAGGAGTAGGCGGCAAGCGCATTTGCACCGAGGAGCTGCGGGGCCAGGAGCGTTGTCAGGTACACGGTAGTCGGGCCGTCGGCTCCCCCGATGATCCCCACCGAAGCCGCCTCTTTCAAGGTAAAGCCTGCCAGGACCGTCCCGGTGAAGGTAATAAAAACCCCGAGCTGTGCACCGGCGCCGATCAGCAGTGTCTTGGGATTTGCAATCAGAGGACCGAAATCCGTCATGGCGCCAAGCCCAAGGAAAATCACACAGGGGATAATCTCCCATTCCAGTCCGTAATGATAAAAGAACTCCAGGAGCTGTGGTCGCCCGTGTTCATACCCCATCATGGGAACGAGCGGGAAGTTCACGATGAAAATCCCAAACCCGATGGGGAGCAGTAGAAGCGGTTCATATTTCTTGGCGATGGCCAAGTAGATGAACAGGGATGCGATTGCCCACATGACTATGACTTTCGGGTCAAAATTGAAGACCCCAGTGGTACTGATGATACCATTCAGCAAATCCAGGATTTCATTGAACGTCATTATTTCACTCTCCCTTGATCCAAATTGAATGTTACCTCTGCGGGCTGGGATTCCGGTCAGCGGCAGAAATGATGGATATCTAAATGAAGTGTAGCTGTAATACAGCTATAAATCCTTGTCAAGATGAAAACGAATCAAGAATACCACATTGCTGCAGGAAAAACTCAAGGACTGTTCAGGGGGATATTATACTTTTTCATCTTCTTGTACAGGACGGAGCGATGGATTCCCAGGAGTTGGGCAGCCTTTGCCTTATTGTATCCTGAAGATTCCAGGGCATAGCGAATAGCCTCTCTCTCAGCACTCCTCTGGACCGTCTTCAGACCGGCACGGCCTTCCCGTTCCAGGCCTTTTGAGTTTCGGTAAAGATAGAAAGGCAAGTCGCAGAGATATATGGTGTTCCCTTCCAGGTAGGAAAGCACTCGTTCAAGGGTATTGGACAGTTCCCTCACATTGCCGGGCCAGGCGTATGCGGTCAGGGCCTTTTCTGCCTGGGAGTCTATGTTGAGCATTGGAAGGTCCCAGTGCTGGGAAGCACGCTTCAGGAGGTGGTGGGTCAGGTGAACAATATCCTCTTTTCTTTTCCGGAGAGGGAGAATCTCAATGGGTATTACATTCAAACGGTAGAAAAGATCCTCCCGGAAACGACCCTCGGTCAACATCTCCTCAAGGTTTTGATTCGTCGCCGCGATAAGTCTGAAATCCGACTTGATCAGGCGGGTCCCGCCAATTCTTTCAAATTCCTTTTCCTCCAGGACGCGCAGGAGTTTCGGCTGCATGTCAAGTGGGAGGTCTCCGATCTCATCGAGAAAAAGAGTGCCGTGGTGGGCCAGTTCAAACTTGCCCGGCTTGCCCATGGTCTTTGCCCCGGTGAATGCACCTTTTTCATATCCGAAGAGTTCCGATTCCAGTAAGTCTTTTGGTATGGCCGAACAGTTAATGCGAATGAAAGGGAAGGGTCTTCGAGCAGACGCGTGGTGAATGGCCTGGGCGAAGAGTTCTTTCCCGGTCCCTGACTCTCCGGTGATCACAACGGGGAGATCTGTGGCGGCGGCCTTCCGGGCATGCCTTTTGAGCTCCTTCATGGCGTTGCTTTCACCGACAATGCTGTCAAAGGTATATTTTGTGGACCGCAATGAAATCAATTCATTTTCATAGAGGTCCACCTTTGATTCCAGAAAGGATACTTTTTCTGCGAGCTTGCTTGCCGTGCTGGCACTGTCAAAAAGAACCAGACCAAGGACGGCGATGACTTTCTCCTCTTCTCTTATGGGGATCCGGTGAACCAGGAACGCCCTATCCTTGAACTGGTGAGGGTAATTGACTTCAGCCCGTCCGGTCTTTGCCACGATATGGAGTCTGGAATTTACTCCGAGTTCGGTCGCATGCTTCCCGATCTGGTCTGCGGGATCCATTTCAAGGAAGCGGGCGTAGGTGTCGTTTATGTAAACAATGCGGCCCCCGGAATCGGACACGATCACGCCCACCTGCATATTGTCGAGAAGCGTCTTAAAGAAGTCCGGTTTTTCAAGAAGCAGGGCTTTCCTGACAGGTTTTTCTGCATGTTCAGTCATTTTTTCATTCCGTCTCAACTGAGAGACATGTCTTCAAATTGAGACATTTCCGTTCCTATACATCGTTCTCATTCAGAAGACAAGAAAATACTGCTTTATCCCGCAGTGGAACATGGAACCTTTTGTTATAACGGATTATTTTGAATTGCTGCCTCTCCGGAAAACAAACAGGAGAAACAGGTGGTTTTGGTGGCACAGGATTTGCTCATAGTGTAGCCACAGCAATTCATTTCCTTCGATTCTTACTTGCGGCCACGGAAAACAGCACCATTGTAAGGCGTTCTATTCTAAAAAGACAGAAAAAGGGCAGCCATGTCCCCGTTTCTCAGGAGGAGCAAATGAATCTCGGATCTCTCTTTAGGAGGCATGCACTGTATCGACCCGATCGCCCCGCGGTGGTTTTTGGTGAGCAAAGGTTCACCTATTTTGAGTTCAACCGAGAGATTAACCGGCTGGCCAACGCACTCTTGGCGCTGGGGATCAAAAAAGGAGACAAGGTCGCAACAATCCTCCCCAACTGCGTGGAGCAGTTGGAAGTGTATTGGGCCGCCGCAAAAATCGGCGCGGTTGTGGTTCCCCTGAGTGTTCTGCTCAGAGGACAGGCTCTGGCAACGTTGCTCCATGATTCCGACGCGGCAGCGGTTATCACGGATTCGGCGTTCGTGGAAACCATTGACAGGATCAGGGGAGAGCTCTCTTCAATCTCCCATGACCGCTACATTCTCACCGGTGGCGCGGAAATAGGTGGCTACCGGAATTATACCACTCTAAAGCAGGCGGCGGGCGGGGAAGAACCAGCAGGGATCGAGGTGAAACCTGAGGATCCTTTTAATATCATGTACAGCAGCGGCACCACCGGGATGCCGAAAGGGATTATCCATACCCACGCTATCCGCATGGCCTATTGCACCTCGTTCGCTGCTTCCTACCGCATGACCCCTGAAAATATCACCATGCATGCGGGGGCGATCGTCTTCAACGGGGCATTCGTGGACATGATGCCGACTTTTTTTGTGGGAGCGACCTATATCCTCCTTCCGGCATTTGATCCGGTCACCTATATAGACACAATTCAAAATGAAAAAGTGACCCATGTCATGATGGTTCCCGCCCAGATTATTGCCATGCTCGAAGCGCCCAATTTTTCTCACAAGGCTCTTGCATCATTGGAAATGATTCTCTCATTGGGTGCGCCATTGCACCTGAAGCACAAGGAGGAGCTGAATAAATATCTACCGGGAAGATTCTACGAACTCTACGGTTTGACGGAAGGGTTTGTTACCATTCTTGACAAATATGATTATCCCCTGAAGCCTGAATCCGTTGGAACACCTCCACCTTTTTTTGAAATGAAGATACTGGATGAGCAGGGAGGAGAAGTCCCGCCGGGAGAGGTTGGAGAGATCTGCGGAAGGGGACCGATTCTGAGCCCGGGGTACTACAAGCGGTCCGACCTGACCGAACAGGCAATTATCGATGGATGGCTTCACTCAGGGGATATGGGATATGTTGATGAAGACGGGTTTCTCTATCTGGTGGATCGAAAGAAAGACATGATTATTTCCGGGGGGGTGAACGTCTATCCCAGGGATATCGAGGAAGTCATCGTGCAACACCCTGCCGTCCGTGAGACGGCAGTATTTGCAGTACCCCACGAAAAATGGGGTGAGACGCCGATGGCCGCCGTTATTTTGCATAAAGCAGGAACCGTGACCGAACAAGAACTCAAGGAATGGATCAACGACCACGTGGGCGCCAAGTTCCAGCGGGTTCATGAGGCGATCATATTGGATGAGTTTCCCAGGAACGTGGCAGGAAAAACGCTCAAAAGGGAATTGCGCAAACCTTACTGGGAGAGTCATAAGGGGGGGTGAGAGCACGAGGAAATGTCTGGTGAAAAGATCACGCGGCAGGGGGTTCTATTGGATGGAAGGGGTTTTGTTGAAAGGAGGAAAGAGAAATGAAGGGAATTCGATTTAAGATTTTTGTCGTGACGCTGGCCACATGTATTGCCGCAGGAATCGCGTATGCAAAGAACGCGGTTGCGTCCGATACGATCCGGATCGGCTGGACTGCCGATATGCCGGGGGTTGGGGCGACCTTCTATGACTCACAGAAAAAGGCTCTGGATCTTTTCTTCGAGGAAACCAACGCGGCAGGAGGCGTCCTTGGAAAGAAACTCAAACTCATCATCCGTGATTCCAAGCTCAAGCCTGATGTGGGCGCCACGGTGGCAAGGGAGTTGATCCTCAGTGAAAAATGTGAATTTCTTATCGGTCCCACCAGCAGCGGCGTGGCTTTGGCGGTTACCCAAGTTGCCAAGGAATTCAAAAAAATCGTGTACTTTCACACTTCCAACACTGAAAAGCTGACTACCACGGACTATCAGCCCTACATGTTCCAGGTGGTGCCGAATACCGGGATTGAGGGGCGGGGCATCGCCATGTTCATCGCAAAGTCGCCCTACACGCGCATCTCCTTTATTGGTCCTGATTATGCCTATGGACACACCCAGTGGAACTCATTCAAGGAATACCTCAAGAAGCTCAAGCCTGATGTGCAGATCCTCAAGGCAGTGTGGCCCAAACAGGGCGAGACCAATTTCGCGCCCTATATCCCGGCCCTGATAGCCCAGAACCCAGAGGTAATCTATACCAACCTGTGGGGAGGCAATCTCAGCAGTTTTATTAAGCAGGCAAAACCTTATGGCCTGTTCAAAAAGGCCTCTATCACCTCTCTTTACGACTTGGATTTACTGCGGGCCACCGGCATGGATATGCCCGAGGGGCTGTTAGGCTACGCCCGCTGTCCCTTTTATGCGGTTGATGTTATGGACATGAAAACCTTCGTCAAAAAGTATCACGACAAGTACGGTCAATGGCCATCCGACTGGGCCTGTATGGCCTACGACGGCATGCTCGCCCTCACCACAGCCATAAAGAAGGCAAACAGCGCCAAGTCCGAGGATGTTGTAAAGGTCCTTCCGGGACTCAGGTGGCGTTCCCTGCGGGGACCGCGGTATATCCGCGACATCGACCATCAGGCTGATGTGGGGATCTATGTGGGCTACACCAAGAAGGATCCCAGGTTCAAGAAGTTCCTGATATTGAAAAACGTGGTAGAGGTGCCCGCACCCGATGTATGGATGCCTGCAGAAAAGGTCAAGGAACTCCAGCCCAAAAACTAAGAGCCAGCGGGATTCGTTCCCCAAGGGCGCGGGAACGGATCCTCACGTTCAATTTCAAAATCTGATTTGGCGACTTCAGGACTCTTCCATGACCATAGGATTCTTCCTCTTTATACTTATTAACGGCCTCAGTGAAGGCATGGTGCTGTTTATTGTTGCATCCGGGCTTTCCCTGGTATTCGGGGTCCTCCGGGTGATCAATTTCGCGCACGGCTCCCTCTACATGATCGGGGCCTTTCTGGCTTTTTCACTGAGCACGCTGTTAAACATGAGCTCCGTCTTCTCTTTTCTCCTCTTGATGATCCTTGTGCCTCCGGCCATCGCCTTTTTGGGCCTTGGCCTGGAAATTCCCCTCTTCCGTCGCATTTACGGAAAAGAACACCTTCTCCAGTTGCTCCTGACCTATGCCCTGCTTCTCATCCTCGATGATGTGTGTCGTGTCATCTGGGGAGGGGCCATCCGGAACGTGGCCCGACCCGAACTCCTGGCAGGTTCCATTAATTTTTTTGGTCAGTATCTGCCGACATATAACGTTTTTATCCTGGTGATGGGGCCGCTGATTGCTCTTGGGTTGTGGTATTTGCTTCATCGGACAAGGGCCGGAAACCTTATCCGCGCAGCCGTGTCCCATCCGGATATGTTGGGGGCTCTGGGCGTGAACGTGGCAAGGGTTATGACCGGAACCTTCATGTTGGGGTGCTGGTTAGCAGGGGTCGGTGGGGTCTTTATGTCCGCTTTAGCCAATATCGATCTGGGAATCGGAATACACAAGATCATCGAATGCTTCGCCGTTGTTGTTATCGGGGGCCTTGGAAGTATCGGCGGCGCCCTTCTGGGGTCTCTGATCATCGGCGTGGGAATCGCC
>Ga0315542_1000762_pt1 | contig 20510 bp, 18 predicted proteins | sample SalMarSW160120MG_FD_202541 | JGI IMG/M metagenome (GOLD analysis project Ga0315542, IMG submission 202541) | Salt marsh sediment microbial communities from the Plum Island Ecosystem LTER, Massachusetts, United States - Salt Marsh Sediment SW1601-20 ... | reverse complement strand
GCTTTCCGGGGTTGTCCCGGTTCACCCTGTTAAATGCTGCTTAGCGGTCCTCTTTCGGAGGATGTAACAGGGTTCACAAGAAACCAACTTAACTTAACAGCAGGGAGGTAAAATTCAATGAAAAAGATCAGCGTTATTGCAGTATTTCTACTTGTGGTTGCTTCGGCAACAATGGTGATGGCTGGCCCACGTGGCAAGGGAAATGGGGGAGGAGATGGATGGTGCGCGGCGCCATCTGCTCTGGCCTCTTTGAACCTGACAGCGGAACAGTCTGAAAAAATCAGGGCCTTGCGTGAATCGGGTCTGAAGGAGATCCCCCCAATTCGCGCCCAGTTGTTGTCAAAAAAGGGTGAACTAAGGTTGTTATGGGTGCAGACCAAGCTCGACCCGGAAAAGATAAAGTCTACACAAAAGGAAATTAGAGATTTGATAGGCCAGCTGCAGGAAAAGAGCACAGATTTTCGATTGGCCTTCCGAAATATCCTGACCCCTGAACAGACCTCCAGGCTTCTTGCCCAGGGAATTGGCAGGGGCAAGGGTCACAGATGGGGAGATAGACATAGCCGCCGTGGTTTAGGCGGAGATCCGGGTAGTCGCTGGTAAAAGTGAACAGACCAAATTTGATATAGCCGCAAAAAGGCGCAAAATCCACAGAAATTGAAAATCGAATGTAATATCAGAAAGTTATAACTAAGACAGATTTGAAAATGCCCGTAAAAAGACCTTTTTACGGGCATATCAAACCTGTTTTTCCCTCCCCTGTCCGTTAAGAAGGGCATGGGAGGAATTTTATTTAGAGTCTCCAAATGTAAACTCATTCATTTTGCCGCTCTCTAAGTCCACATGGACCATGATGTTTCTGAAAAGCCTGCCCCGCTTAAGAATTATCTTTAAAACCTCCGTGGCCTGTAGTGTGGCAATCAATGACGGCATTAGAACGGGGACACCGAGAACGGCTTCCGGGCTTTTTGACTTCTCCCCGCCTGCTACGCTGCTTCCGTAGAGACGCTTTATCCCCGGATCATCCGGAAAAACAGTCATCAACTGGCCTTCAAGGCCTGCCAAGGCCCCGTGCACTAAGGGAATTCCCATGGATTTGGAGGCATCTTCTATAGTGAAACGGGCCGGGATATTGTCGAGTGCATCCACAATCACATCTGAACCCTTCAACACCTCCTTGGCATTTGAAGGATCAATTCTGACCTGATGGGGGGTAACTGTAACGCCGGGGTTAATGGCGCCAACCACCCTAACCGCCTCTTCAGATTTAGACTTGCCCATGGCTTTTTGACTTGAAAGTGCCTGACGATTCAGGTTGGTCTCATCGAAGCGATCATAATCCACAACCACAATCTGCCCGACTCCAACCCTGGCCAAGAGCAGAATAACCTGTCCACCGAGCCCCCCTGCGCCAACCACGGCCACACGTGCATTTGAAAGCCTGAGTTGTTCCTCTCGCGAAATCGTTTCTCTGTTGCGGATATACCGGTAGGGATAAATCCCGAGACCCAAGGCCTCCACGTAGATATCATGTACTGAGCAACCGGATTCTGCCGCAATTTTCAAGGCCTGGCTGTCCTCCAGGATCTCCACTTCACGGCCGGCCGGGTCTCTAATCTTTTTGGATTTTGATTGAAGCAAATGCCGCATATCTAAGGAGCCTCTGATCCCGCTTCAGGCGGGATTAAAGTGCCTGACGTATTGTGCCTCTGAATCGTACAGCAACCAATATATGAATGCAAACGGTTATTTCCCCTTTGCCCGAACAGTCGGCAAACTCTCTTGCATTTTTCCAGGGAAGTTGTTAGGCTCACACCTCCTTCAATAATCTGGTTTGAACCCTGAATCGCAGAGATCGTTAAATCGTTAAGTGCCGCTTGAGGCGGGGTTGAACAGGAACCTATCGGCTTCTTGTTGGCTCACTTTGCTTACTTAGTGTCCGAACGAAAACTAGGATTTTTTGTTCAGATCAAGGAAGGCGAAAATTCTAACCACAGGAATACATTGAGTATTTCGAGGATTAAAATTTGAGCCTGACGCAGATATGGGCAAAAAAGACAGTTTTCGTTCAGGCACTACTTATCAGTTCCCTATGACCCGTCGACACCTTATCAAAAAACTCCTTAGTTGGAGCAAGATGGCTCTCTTGTTAGCCTTTTTCCCGTCTTGTTCGGTTTTCAGGCTTACTGATGCAGAGGGGAACACAAACCGGGCCTCTGCTCAGACCCATGGGCTTAGTCTCAGGGAAATCGCGCGTAAGAAGATCCATCACGGCAATGACCGTTTTATCAGTCCCTTTGGTGCGGGAGGGCATAAGAATCTCTGGCAGATCTTAAGGTGGAAGTTGTTTAGCGAAAACCGTTTCAAGGCCTACTACGAACGGGAGTGTGTGGTCCCCGTTTCTATTGACTGGGGACCTGTCAGGAGCAACAAAGGGCTTTCCATCACGTTTATCAAGCATGCCGGCATGATGATAAAGGACGTGGACAAGTATATCCTTGTGGACCCTATTTTTTTTGATCTCTCATGGTTCATCAAGGATTTTACGCCATTGGCCTCTGATATCAAAGAGATGCCTATCCCTGATCATGTCCTGATTACTCACGGTCATTATGACCACTTAGACAAGACTTCCTTAAGTATTCTTGACAAAGAGACCCACCTGATTACGCCTCTGGGCTATAACGATGTTTTTGATGACTTAGGGATGAATCGACGGACACAATTGGACTGGTTTGACACCTTTGAAGAGGGAGGGAGAAGAATCACGCTCCTCCCCTGTAACCACTGGACCATGCGCAATCCCTTGGTCGGACCCAACACGTCTTTGTGGGGTTCTTTTCTGTACAAGACGAAGAGTGGGGCTACAATCTTTATTTCAGGTGATACGGGCTATTTTCAGGGTTTCAGAGAGATTGGAGAGGAATTCTCTATAGACCTTGCGATTTTCAACCTCAGTGCCTATGAACCCCGTTGGTTCATGTCCGCCGGGCACATAAACCCTCGAGAAACAATGCGGGCGTTTCGGGAACTCCGGGCTAAGCATCTCCTCATTGTTCACTGGGGGACATTTCGCTTAGGGGACGAACCTATCTATTTCCCACCGGTTCAGCTCAAGCAGGAGCTGGCTAAGGAGGATCTTTCTGATCGTCTCTTGGAGTTAGGCCATGGGGAAACCCTCAGTTATGAACCCGAGGGGTGCGGAACATAAGAGGCCAGAGCATATTGTTTGGAAGAAGGTGATATAGTGGCACTCCCAGAATCTCAAAACCCGAATAGCCTGGCAATTGCCGGGTTCCTGGCCCCCTTTGTGGCGGCAGGGATCACCGGGCTCTTGCTCCTCGGCTTAGGGGAGGATCTCAAGCCTTTCAAGGTCTCGATTGCCTATTTGACAATTACCCCTCTAATTCTTTTGACAGGGATTGTTCTATCTCTAAAATCTATCCCGCTTGTCCAGGAACTTGGTGACAAGGATTATGCCTATTCGGGCCTAATTTTGAATATTCTTTTCCTTATTGTTTATATCACATCTTTAATTTATTTCTTTTCCTCGCCTAATTAGAATAAAGCCGCAAAAAAGCACAAAATTCACAAAACTTCAAATTGGTCCGCACTAATATGGATGGTCTCGTAAAAAGTCTCCAAGGCTGTCACTCCCGCGGACAAAATGGCCTGAATTACTGGTCAGGATTGCGAATTTGACGTTTGAATGTATATTTTTTTCTAATCCCTCAATTCCTCAATCCCTAAATTCCTTAATTTATAATGTCGGTCCACCCAGATAAGGGATATATGTAGTGGTGCGGCTTTACTTGACCACATTATACCGTGTTTGATCAGACAAACTCGTCCAAGACAAAGAAATATTTCCCAAATAGTTTATTTTCTTATTTTTTTCTTGACAAACGGGATTTTTTTAGTGATAGTGTCACAAAGTGGAGTAAAGTGGAATAAAGTGTCACGAAAATGCTATGTTTAGAGGACGTTCAAAACATACCCTTGACGACAAGGGCCGGTTAGCAATTCCGGCAAGGTTCCGGGAAGTATTAGACCGGAAAGGTGATCTTTGCCTGATGGTCACCAGCAGGGATAATTGTCTCTGGGCTTTTACGAGAGACGATTGGCAGACCCTTGAAGAAAAGGCGGCTAATCTTCCCCTGTTTGATAAGGCAGGGATCGCCTTTTTAAGGGGTTTTATCTCATCCGCAGTGGAATGTCACGTTAAGAGTGGGAGAATCACGATACCTCCCAGTTTGAGAGACGATGCAGGATTACAAAAAGAGGTGGTATTAGCCGGACAGCTGAAGAAATTTGAGATCTGGGACAGAAGAAGATGGGAGGAGGAATTTGAAAGAGTCAAAGATGCCTTTCCAGAGGCAAGCCCGTCTCTCTTGGAACTGCGAATTTAAGAAGGTTCAATCTTGGAATACCTTCATATGCCGGTGCTTGTAAAGGAGGTCGTCAAGCACCTTGTCCATGATACTGAAGGAGTATATGTAGACGGAACCGCAGGCACCGGCGGTCACAGCGTAGCTATTTTAGAGAGATTGGCCGGAAGAGGTCGCCTGATCTGCTTGGACAGAGACCCTGACGCTGTCTGCCTGTCAAAGAAAAGACTGTCCACCCCAGGCGATAAAGTTTGCGTGATTAACAAGAATTTTGCTGACCTGGATGGAGTCTTGAAAGACCTCGGCATCAGGAGAGTTGAGGGTGTTTTATTAGATTTGGGGATGTCATCCTACCAGCTTGAGAAATCTGGCAGGGGGTTTAGCTTTAGCAGAGGGGAGCCTCTCGACATGAGAATGAATCCCGACAACGACCTTGTTGCAAGTCATCTTGTAAACGATATCCCTCCGAAGGAACTCGAACAAATATTGCGAGATTATGGCGAAGAAAAGAACGCCAAATCGATTGTCAGGGCCATTGTTAGAGAGCGCGCAAAAGGGCCAATTGAAACTTCGTCCCAATTAGCTGGTTTGATTGATGCAGTATCTCCCAAGTCTCGTCGGTATAGGGCGAGGCACCCCGCAACACGAACATTTCAGGCCCTCAGAATAGCAGTAAATAAAGAATTGCAGAATATCGACACATTTCTTAACAAAATCCCTTCGTTGTTGGCGCTAAACGGGAGGCTTGTGGTGCTCTCCTACCATTCACTTGAAGATCGACGCGTTAAACGCGCGATCATTCAATGGGAGAAGCCGTGTTCCTGCCCTCCTGATTTTCCTCATTGTGTCTGCGGGAAGGTTCCCCTTTTTAGACGCCTGTTCAAAAAGGGTTTGAAACCGAGCCAGGAAGAGATTGACAAGAATCCGAGAGCACGCAGCGCTATCATGAGGGCTGCAGAAAGGGTTTCGCCATGACAAGACCAGAGAAGGTGTCAAGAATGATGGTGTCCCGCAATGCTAAGACAGGTATTCGGGTCAGGAATTCCCGGTTTAAAAAGCGCAGGTCTCGTTTCACGAGAAAACAGGTTCTTTTGATTATCCTGATGTTGTTCTTCTTCATGGGAAGCGGCATCAGCTACGTATGGTCAACTTTTGAAAAAACTCAGATCGGTTATGACCTCAGTCAATTAAAGAAAGAAGAAATGAGGCTTCAAGAGATAAATCAGAAACTGAGATTGGAATTAGCCCTCTTAAAATCGCCTCAAAATTTGGAGTCAAAAGCCGTTAAGGATCTGGGACTGAGACAGCCCACCCCTGAACAGATTGTCATGTTGCCATGAAGGTTAAGGAAAAGAAATGGATTCGATTCCGCATTTATGTGGTAACCACCTTTTTCTTGCTCGGTTTCGGGGCAATCCTTGCCAGGGCCTACCAGCTCCAGGTCTTAGAAAGTGATTATCTGCAAGGCACTGCTGAAAACGGTATAATCGGGACAACCAAACTCCCTCCCGAACGCGGAACCATTTATGACAGGGAAGGGAATGAACTGGCCCTCAGTGTGCATGTAGGGTCTGTTTTTGCCCATCCAAAACAGATTAAAGAAAAAGGCAAAACAGCGAGACAATTGTCCAAGATCTTGGGTGAAAAGAAGACCGAGATCCTTAAACTCCTGAGACGCGATCGTTCTTTTGTATGGATAAAAAGGAAAATTTCCCCAACCCTGACCCAACAGGTGTCAGGTCTGAAAATAGATGGTATCGGTGTGACTACGGAAACCAGGCGGTACTATCCCGGCCGGGAAATTGCCGCTCACCTGATCGGTTTTTCCGGCGCTGATAATCAGGGATTAGAAGGGCTTGAAAAGATATATGACGACTCTTTGAAAGGCCCAGAACATAGACTTATCCGCATGCGGGATGCATTGGGCCGGTCCTTCTCCATTAACAGAACAGACCCTTCAGGCCGGGGGATGCACCACCTGCTCCTCACAATCGACAAAGAGATTCAGTACAAGGCCCAGCAGGTCCTCAAAATCGCGGTAAAAAAGACAAGAGCCAGAGGGGGACACTGTATTGTCGTAAATCCGGAGACGGGTGAGATCTTGGCCATGGCCGTGGTTCCGGAATTTAACCCCAATACTTTTTCCAAATATAGGCCGAATCAATGGAGAAACCGGATCGTTACCGACTGTTTCGAGCCAGGCTCCACCCTAAAGGCGTTTCTTTTAGCGGCATCTTTAGAGGAATCAGTAGTAACACCTCTTTCCAGATTTTATTGTGAAGAAGGGGCATATAAGGTCGGTGGGCGTGTGGTCCACGATACTCACAAGTATGGCAAATTGAGTGTTTCGGATATCATCGTATATTCCAGCAATATCGGAGCCATAAAGATTGGCCAAAAGTTGGGATATGCAAGATTTTGCAGCTACTTAAAAAAATTTGGGTTTAGCAGCAAAACAGGTATTGGACTGTTGGGGGAAAGAAAAGGCTTTATCAGAGAAGCAGAAGAAGCAAGAACGATCGACCGGGCAACGCTCTTTTTTGGACAGGGGATGAGCGCCACATCTTTACAGCTGACAATGGCGATGGCGGCAATTGCAAATGGAGGGAAACTGATGCGTCCTTATGTTGTCAAGAAAATAGTCGACGAATCGGGTGGCTTGGTTCAAGAGATTCACCCTAAGGTGGTCCGAAGGGTTATCTCAACACGGACAGCATTGAGAGTGGCCAAAATCCTTGAAGGTGTCGTAGGCAGTGAGGGCACGGCGCCAAAGGCCGCCATCCGTGGATTCAGGGTTGCGGGAAAGACCGGAACCTCGCAAAAAGTTGATCCTAAGACAAAGAGGTACTCGAAAAGCAAATACGTCGCAATTTTTGTGGGTTTTGCCCCTATAGAGAGGCCGAAATTGGTGATTTTGGCGCTGATCGATGAACCAAAGGGCATCGTATACGGGGGATTGGTTGCGGGGCCTGTTTTCAAGGATGTGGGATCCTGGTCTCTTAATCACCTCAAGGTTAATCCTCAGCCGGACTTACTCGCAGTGGCCGAGGCCAAAGCAAAGGCGTTAGTCTCAGATCCTCCTGAAGATTCCGGTAACAGCGAGAAATCGGAGGGAGTGAATAAGATTGCAGGTGAACTTAGACAGGGAGTGTTGCCCGATTTTAAGGGTATGGGCATGAGAGAGGTCCTCAAGAGGGGAAGGGCTTTGGGCCTGAAGGTAAGTTTAAAAGGTTCTGGATTAGCCGTAAAACAAAGGCCGGAGGCCGGATCGCCACTCAATGCTGTCAATAGTGTAAGCGTGAGCTTCAACCCACCGGGATAGGATAGATTGAATAAGAGTAACCTCATTTCCTAATCCTAATCTTAATCATAATCATAATCTGCTCAAACTCAAAATGATTACGATTAAGATTACGATTAAGATCATGAATCCAACTTCAATCTTCAGTTATTATCAAGTGATCCGTAAAAAGACAGTATGCGAATAAAACAGCTTATAGATGGCATGGAAATCGTTGATTTCCAGGGCGACCCTGATTTGGAGATAACAGATATTGCCTATGATTCTCGCGCGATAGAGCCTGGCGCCCTGTTTGTCGCCTTGAAAGGTTATGCACAGGATGGCCATCATTTCATCGGGGATGCGATTTCAAAAGGCGCCTTGGCGGTGGTTTCGGAATTGCCCCCACGTCCCCGTGGGTTTCCGAACGAAAACGAGGTCACCATGATTCAGGTCTCGGACTCCCGTGAAGCGTTATCGCGACTTGCTGTCAGGGTTTTTGATAGTCCTTTTGAACAGATAAATTTGATAGGTATCACGGGGACTAATGGGAAGACCACTACTGCCTACCTCCTTGAATCGATTCTCGTTGCGGCCGGGAGAAAGCCGGGGGTGATAGGGACCATTAATTACCGATTTCCAGGTCATGTCAGGGAAGCTCCGGTAACTACGCCCGAATCCTTAGACCTTATGCGGATTTTACGCGAGATGGCCGATAGCGATGTTAGCGATGTAGTAATGGAGGTCTCTTCTCATTCTTTAGATCAGGGAAGGGTCAGAGGATGTCCTTTTCGTGTGGCCATCTTTACGAACATTTCCAGGGACCATCTCGATTACCACAGGTCCATGGAGGCGTATTTTGAGGCAAAAGCCCTTCTTTTCAGATCTCTGACACATCAAGGGACTGGGGATCCGGCCAAGGCGGTGATTAATACTGATGATCCAAGGGGAAAAGAACTGATCAAACTGACAGACGCCCAGGTCATAACATATGGCATGGGGAAAGAGTGCGATGTAAGGGCGGAGGAGATCAACGTAAGCAGGGCAGGTCTAACGGCCAAACTCATAACCTCTAAAGGTGAAGCGGAAATAGTATCCGCACTCATAGGGGAATTCGATATATATAACATCATGGCCGCTGCGGCAGGGGCGCTTTCCATAGGGATTGACATCAGATCCATATGTTCCGGCCTAAGACTGCCAAAAGGGGTGCCAGGTCGCCTGGAACAGGTCAAGAACAAACGCGCATTAGCCCTTGTTGTGGATTATGCACATACTCCTGACGCCCTTTCAAAGGCTTTAGGCGCAGTAAGGGTGCTGACAGAGGGGCGTGTGCTTACGGTGTTTGGCTGTGGAGGTGACAGAGACAAAGGAAAAAGAAGATCAATGGGCCGTGTGGCGGGGCTGCAGAGTGACTTGGTTTTCATTACCTCAGACAATCCCCGCACCGAAGACCCGAAGGCAATTGCGGCTCAGATCGAGGAGGGCGTGATTGAAACGGGCCTGAAGGATTATATTCTTGATCTGGATCGTGAAAACGCAATTCAAAGGGCGGTTAAGATGGCCCACAACGGAGATCTGGTCCTGATTGCGGGGAAAGGTCACGAAACCTATCAGATCATGGGCAAAGAGAAAAAGGCTTTCGATGATCGAGTGGTGGCGGCCCGGGCCGCCAGTTAAGGGGTAAATATGCCGGCCGGTTGGGGCAAAATAAGAGCCAAAGAAATCCTCAGCCCAATAAATGGCACCTTGATTTCAGGCGATCAGGAAACCGTTTTAACCGGAATCAGTACCGATTCGAGAACCACACGGCATGGGGACCTGTTTTGGGCGCTGAGGGGGGAACGATATGATGGACATGACTTCGCCCCCAAGGCCATTGAACAAGGCGCGGCGGGAATTGTTGTTCAAAATGATAAGGTAAGGCTGGAATATGCAGCAAAAGATACTAATTCTGATGCGCTCTCATCCCGAAATCCTGTTGTTATTTCTGTTGATGACACATTAGAGGCCCTTGGCGAATTGGCCGCATGGTGGCGCCGCCGGCACGATCTTAAGGTGGTGGCCATAACAGGGAGTTCAGGTAAGACCACCACAAAGGAAATGGTGTCCGCTATTCTCAATATTGGCAACATGACATTAAAGAATCAAGGGAATTTTAATAATCTTATCGGGTTGCCTCTTACTCTGCTGAAACTCAAGGGGGATCATAAAAGAGCAGTGCTCGAGATGGGGATGAACCGACGCGGAGAAATCTCCCGGCTGACTGAAATAGCAGATCCTGATGTGGGCGTGATCCTCAACGTGGGCATGGCCCATCTTGAAGGGTTATCAGACCTCGATGGGGTGGCAAAGGCAAAGACAGAGCTGATAGAAAAAATCTCGTCAAGGGGTCTCGTGATTCTGAATGGCGATGATGGGCCCCTGATGAAGAGGGCCTCAATATTTTTGAAACAGAAAATGACTTTTGGTCTCAGGCAAGGAAATGATGTCAGGGCGGCCAATATAAAAAATGACGGGCCGGAAGGGATCCGTTTCGATCTCATATATCGGGACAACTGCTGGCCGGTACAAATAAAGGTCCCCGGTTTCCACAATCTACAAAACGCCTTGGCCGCGGCCGCAGTAGGCTTTAGTCTCAATGAAGCCCCAGAAAATATTAGGAAGGGGCTGGGAACATTTTTCGGGATTAAGGGCAGGTTCCAGGTCGCATCGATCGCTGATGGGATTATTCTTATTGACGATACATATAATTCCAATCCCTCTTCCCTAAGCGCCGCTCTCGATGCTGTCATTCCCATAATGAGTGGAGGGGGGAGGCTAATCGTGGGTCTGGGTGAGATGATGGAATTGGGAAATGCCACGATCAATGCCCATAGGGAGGCCGGAAAAAAGGTTGCAGGGGCAGGTGCCAGTTCGTTTTTTGCCATGGGAAAACATGCCCGGGAGATGATCAACAGCGCTCGGATTGCAGGCATACCCGCTGATCGCCTGAAGGTTATAGAGACCCATGATGAAATGGTGAAAGAGATCGCAGATACGATGAGAGAAGGAGATCTGATTTTTCTAAAGGGCTCACGGAAAATGGGGCTCGAAAAGGTGGTTGAGGGGCTGCGGCGAAGAGAACAAAGGGCGTAGAGACATTGAGCAAGGAGTAGTTTTGTAGGGTCGGCACTGATCACCGGAATCCTGCTGGATGACGATTGAGTGACTATTACGGAGGAAGTTCTGAAATGGAAAGAGCAAAGAAGATATTAGTGGTCGATGATGAGAGCGGGATCAGGTTTCTGTTGTCCGAGGTCCTGCTCAACAATGGTTTTGAGGTGAGCTTAGCAAGCGACGGGCAGGAATCATTAGACAAATTGGAGCAAGACCGTTTTGATCTGGTAGTTACCGACATTAATATGCCCATATTAGATGGTGTTGCAATGTTGAAACGGATGAAAAACACCGGCCGAGACGAAAAGATCATTATAATGACAGGTAATCCCTCGGATCAACGGCTGTTAGACAAAGGACTTCCGCACGTTGAGAGTCATCTTTTCAAGCCTTTTGGAATGGAAAAGTTTCTGAATGTGGTGACTGCCGTCACCGCCTGAGGGAAAGAGGCACAGGACGCAGAATAAACGTCGAACATCGAACGTCGAACGTCGAATGAAAAAAACCAACTTTAGACACTTACGGTAGCAAGGGAAAGACTGAAGGCTGTTAGGGGTTTAATAGCCTAATAGTCTACAGCTAAACAACCTTCTTAGAGAGTCCTCCACAGATGCTTTACAGACTGATCTATCTATTTCATACAGACTTGTCATGGCTGAATGTCTTCAGGTACATAACGTTCAGGACTATCCTCGCCAGCCTGACCGCCCTGATGGTCTGCTTTATTTTTGGTGGTTGGGCAATCAAGAAACTTGGCGCTATGCAGGTGGAGGAACAGATCCGGGATGATGGCCCCCCCAGCCATAAATCTAAGGCAGGGACCCCTACTATGGGGGGTTGCCTGATTCTACCTGCGATTATCTTCGCTACCCTCCTCTGGGCCGAACCAATTAATATTTATATCTGGCTTGTTATGTTTGTCATGCTTTTCTTTGGAAGTATTGGTTTTGCCGATGACTATCTGAAAATGATGAGGAAAAACAGCAAGGGCCTGAGCGCTGCTTCCAAATTTTCACTCCAGATATCAGGCGCCCTTGTTGCGGTCTTAGTGCTCTATTTCTGTGCGGATTTTGATTCATACCTCAACGTCCCTTTTTTTAAAAATGTGTCGCCTGATCTCGGTTGGGGCTATATCCCTTTCGCGGTGTTCATTATAGTCGGGACCTCTAATGCGGTCAATTTGACAGACGGGCTGGACGGGCTCGCTATAAGCCCTCTCATTGTGGCTTTTGTTAGCTATTTGATTTTTGCTTATCTCGCAGGACATATAAAGATCGCTTCATATCTTCAGATTCCCTACCTTCCAGGCTCAGGCGAAATCTCAGTGCTCTGTGGGGCAGTGGTAGGCGCCGGCCTCGGATTTCTCTGGTACAATGCCTACCCTGCCGAGATTTTTATGGGTGATGTGGGATCGCTCCCACTGGGTGCTCTTTTAGGTACTGTTGCCGTTATCACCAAGCAGGAGTTGGTGCTGATCCTCGTGGGTGGGCTGTTTGTCTTTGAGGCGCTCTCTGTCATCTTCCAGGTGGCATACTACAAATTGACACGGGGGCAGAGAATTTTTCGGATGGCCCCTATCCACCATCATTTTGAATTGAAGGGGTGGCCAGAGCCAAAGGTGATTGTTCGCTTCTGGATTATTGCCATCATATTGGCCTTACTTTCCATCAGCACCCTCAAAATAAGGTAAGCGGAATGCCGAATACACAAAAACCAGACCCCTTTATCGGCGAATCAAAAATCCATCCCCCCCTATCGGTGGGACCAAAATCAAAGGTGCTGGTTGTCGGCCTCGGGACATCAGGGCTCTGGACTGCTCGATGGTTGGCAGGACAGGGAGCCGATGTAATCGTAACCGAAATGAAAAGGGAATCGGAACTCGATCCTGACATATTGAGAGAACTCCTGAAATTGGGGGTTACATTAGAGGCTGGGGGGCATAAGAAAGAGACCTTTTTAAATGTTGATACCATAGTCCTAAGCCCCGGAGTGCCCCATGATATGGCGCTCATTAATGCCGCATCCAAAAGAAAGATTCCAGTGGTGGGTGAGTTGGAGTTGGCCAGCTGTTTTATTGATACCCCCATAATTGCGGTAACCGGCACCAATGGGAAGAGCACTGTCACCACCTTTTTAGGCCGTATGCTTGAAAATGCCGGGTTTAATATCTTTGTTGGGGGTAACATCGGAACGCCTCTTACAGCCTATGCCGCTGGCAAGCAGGAGGCGGACTACCTTGTATTGGAGGTAAGCAGTTTTCAATTGGATACTATCCATACCTTCTCCCCTTATATCTCCATAATCCTGAACATCTCCCCCGATCATTTGGACCGGTATTTTGACTATGAGGCCTATATACAATCGAAATTAAGGCTCTATGAGAATCAAGGCGATGGCCAGTATTTAATACTTAATCACGATGACCAAAGGCTTTCTTCTGTTAGTCCATCTTCCGGTGTTTCTATCCTTTTCTATGGATCAGAGAAAAGTGGGGGACTGCACGCCTTTATAGAAGGTGGAAGGATTAGCGCCTGTCTGAACGGGTCGACAAGGCAGCGCTTTTCTTTAGATGCCTTTGCCCTGCCTGGCTCCCATAACCGGGAAAATCTTTTAGGGGCCGTCTTAGCAGGGATGGTGCTTGGGATTGATGCCGCGATGATCCAGAAAACCATAAATCAATTTAAGGACCTTCCGCACAGGATTGAATATGTGGGCGAGGTAAACGGTGTGGTGTTTTATAATGATTCAAAAGCCACCAATGTGGATGCGGCGGTCAGGGCGGTAACAAGCTTTGACCGGGCCCTGGTCCTCATAGCAGGAGGCCGTCACAAGGGTGCGGATTATACGCCCCTAATCAGAGCGGGCCGTGGAAGGGTAAAAGGGGCTGTTTTTTTGGGTGAGGCCAGGGGACTTTTGGCAGAGTGTTTTAGAGATGAAATCCCCTTTTCCCTGGCCGAAAACATGGAAGAGGCGGTATCCAAGGCCTTTGCCATGGCGAAGAAAGGGGATGCCGTTCTCTTGGCGCCGGCGTGCTCGAGCTTTGATATGTTTTCTGATTACCCGCACAGGGGCCGGGTTTTCAGAGAAGCGGTCGAGGGTCTTATTCATGGCTGAAAAAAAGCAGGCAGACTCAGGATACGATTTTATGATTCTTATTCCTGCCATTCTTCTGATCTCCTTAGGCCTCGTCGTCGTTTATAGTGCCAGTTCCAACTTGGCCGAACACCGTTTGGGAGACAGCTATTTCTATCTCAAGAGGCAGTCTCTGTTTTGTGTGATCGGGGTCGGCCTTATGGTGTTAACAAGGTATATCCCATGCACCCTTTATTCAAAGTTTGTCTATCCCTTACTCCTTGTCAGCGGCTGTCTTCTATCACTCCTCTTCATCCCCGGTCTGGGGCGTAAGGTGGGCGGCGCCTGCAGGTGGATGAGTTTAGGCAACTTCTCCTTTCAGCCTTCTGAATTAGTAAAGTTTTCTTTGGCCGTGTATATGGCCTACTCCATGTCCAAGAAGGGAACAGCCATGGAGTCATTCTCCAAGGGTCTCTTACCTCATCTGCTGATTGCCGGCGCGTTCATATTGCTTATTGTCCTTCAGCCGGACTTAGGAACTGCAGTGATTATTGGCGGGTGGGTTCTGATAGTACTCTTTGTGGGTGGTGTGAGGATTTTCCAGCTCTTCTCCATTTTACTCCTCTCTGCTCCGGTCGTTATATGGCTGATCTGGCATGCTGATTATCGACTTAAAAGGTGGTTGGCCTTCATTAACCCTTGGGATGATCCCCAGGGCATCGGGTTTCAAATTATACACTCTTTCTTGGCATTCGGGTCTGGAGGTGTTTTCGGGGCGGGCTTAGGCAACAGTAAACAGAAGCTCTTTTATCTACCCGAACCCCATACCGATTTTGCACTCTCCATCATGGGCGAAGAATTAGGCTTAATGGGTGTGGCGGCCATTATCGTTCTGTTCGGCATCCTGATTATGGGGGGAATAAGAGTGTCACTTAAAGCCAAGGATCTTTACAGCTCCTATTTGGCGCTCGGCCTGATATCCTTTATTGGCCTCCAGGCGCTAATCAATATGGGAGTAGTCATGGGTTTGCTCCCCACAAAGGGGTTAACGCTTCCTTTCATAAGCTATGGTGGTTCTTCGCTCGTAATAACCCTTGTGAGCATAGGCGTTCTATTAAATATTTCATCGCGAAGTTGAGGGAACGATTAATGAAAAAGATGAACATCGAACGTCCAACATCGAACATCGAATTTTGAATGTGAGGAGAAAATAGGGTTTCTGGTTCACCGGTTACCAGTATCCGGTATCGAGTATCCAGCATCCAGTATCAATCATTTGGGAGAATCGTTCCCAGATGGAGAATGGAGGAAGGGAAATCAAGTCCGGATTACGCATAGTCATTGCAGGGGGGGGCACAGGAGGACATCTGTTTCCGGGTATAGCCGTCGCAAGAGAACTGAAAACAAGGGTTGAAAGTACGGAGGTCCTTTTTGTAATTGGCCGTAAGAGGTTGGAATCAGAGATTTTATCTCCGATGGGACCGGAATTTAAGGCGATCTCCATTGATGTGGAAGGGATAAAGGGTCGAGGATGGAAGAAAGGTATGCCTGTGCTAATCAAACTGCCAAAGAGCATCCTGCAATCGGCATCTATTATCAGACGATTTTCACCGTCCTTTGCCCTGGGAGTTGGAGGGTATTCTGCCGGACCGTTCTGCCTGGCCGCTAAGGTTATGGGGATACCCACCGCGATCCATGAGCAGAATTCCTATCCGGGGGTTACTAACCGCCTGCTCTCAAAATTTGCAGATCGCATATTTATCTCTTTTGAAGAAAGCAGGCCCTATTTTCAAAGAAAGAAGCCGATTCTCACCGGCAATCCGGTCCGACGCGAACTCTTTTTGAACCAAGTGAACCGGCCTGAAGAGGGTGATGAGTTCACAGTTTTGGTGGTGGGCGGGAGTCAAGGCGCCAAGGCGATTAACGAGGCATTTGTGGAAGCCCTGATTTTCTTGAGTAGCAGGGGAAAAAAGATCGAAGTCATTCACCAGACCGGAAAAGGCGACCACTCGCGTGTGGCTGAAGAATACCGTGTCAGGGGGCTTAAGGGAGATGTTGTTCCGTTTATTAAGGATATGGGGTCAGCCTACAACCGGGCAGACATTGTAGTGGGCAGGGCGGGGGCAACTACCATCTTTGAATTGGCTGCATTGGGCAAGCCTTCAATCCTTATCCCCTATCCCCACGCGACGAATAACCACCAGGAAATTAATGCCGGCGCCTTAGTTCGAGCCGGAGGAGCAGAAATGATACTCCAGAAGGACCTGAATGGTGAGGGACTGGCCCGTGCATTAATGAATTATATGGACAATAGGTCAGAGCTGAAAAGAATGGGTGAACAGGCACGGAAAATCAGTAGGACTAATGCGGCAGAGATTATCGTGGACCAGATAATGGAGATGGCTGTTAACCTATGAAACAATTCGGCAAGGCAAAACATATTCATTTTGTGGGGATCGGGGGCATCGGTATGAGTGGAATTGCCGAGCTCTTGATCAATTTGGGTTATAGGGTGAGCGGATCCGATCTAAAAGAGACTGCGGTAACGCGAAGACTTGCAGGCCTTGGAGGGAGCATTTTTAAAGGGCACGGAAGGGAAAGTGTGAAAGGGGCCGATGTTGTGGTCTATTCCTCGGCCGTAAGAGATGATAACCCGGAAATCTTAGAAGCAATTGACCGGTATGTTCCCGTAATTCCAAGAGCCGAGATGTTAGCGGAACTGATGCGACTCAAATATGGAGTGGCTATAGCCGGGGCCCATGGAAAGACAACCACCACCTCTATGGTGGCCTCTATTCTGACATGCGGACAGCTTGATCCAACCGTCGTCATCGGGGGGAGATTAGACATCTGGGGCGGCTCCAATGCCAAATTGGGCCAGGGAGATATCTTGGTTGCCGAGGCGGATGAAAGCGACGGCTCTTTTCTCGCCTTATCCCCCACAATTGCAGTGGTTACCAACATAGATCACGAACATATGGACCATTACGGTGATATTGGAGCTATTCGACAAACATTCGTCGATTTTATAAACAAGGTTCCCTTTTATGGAACTGCCATACTCTGCCTTGATAACGAGGAAATCCAGGGGATTATTCCCCGTCTGAACAAAAGATGCCTGACCTATGGAATGAGTCCCCAGGCCGATCTCAGGGGGATAGACCTAAGAAAGGACAGGTGGGGCACCAACCTTGAAGTAATATACAGGAACAGTTCATTAGGCAGGATAACAGTGGGAATGCCTGGAGAGCATAATGTCCTTAATGCCCTGGCGGCTACAGCTGTTGGCCTCGAGTTGGACTTGGGGATCGGGGTCATCAAAGAAGGGCTCAAGGTCTTAGGTGGGCTTTCAAGACGATTCCAACTCAAAGGAGAAAAGAATGGCGTCTTGCTCCTCGATGATTATGGTCATCATCCCACCGAAATTCTGGCCACACTCAAGACGGTCAAGGAGTGCTGGCCTGAAAGGCGATTGATCGTTCTATTCCAGCCTCACAGATACTCTCGAACTCAAGCCTTGTTAGACCGTTTTGTTCTCTCATTTAATGATGCGGACATCCTTATTGTGGTCCCCATTTTTTCCGCCGGCGAGGATACGATTAAGGGGATCACCTCGGAGACGTTGTCTAAGGGGATCAAAGATCATGGGCACAAGGAGGTGATTTTTTGCGCCCGGCAGGAAGAGGTCCTTCCCGCACTCTTAGACCTCGTGCGGCCGGGTGATTTAATTATGACCCTCGGCGCCGGCAATATATATCGGGAAGGCGATCGGCTCTTTGAAAAGTTAGGAGCCTAAAGTAGCAAGGGAAAGGCTGAAGGCTGTTAGGGGCCTAATAGCCTAATAGTCTACAGACTAAACAACCTAACTTGAAACATGGATGAACGGCAGAAAACGGAACTGCTTCGAATAGCTGGCCGGCAAATCGGGTTTGATTTTCCCATGGGCCGGCACACTACCTTCCGGGTTGGGGGAAATGCTGAAGCTGTCTACGAAGCAAGTGATCCGGAACGACTTTGCAGAGTGGTATCTTTTCTTGTCAACGAAGGGATACCCTACTTAGTGGCAGGGAGGGGGAGCAACCTGTTGGTCAAGGATGGAGGGATTGATGGAGTAGTAATTTTCCTTGCCGGGACCTTCGCTGATATACAATATGAGGGGTCCGATTATTCGAATATATTAGCCGGGGCAGGCCTGTCTATTGTGGATCTCTTGATATGGTGCCGGGAGGAAGGCATATCAGGATTAGAGTTTCTTGCAGGTATACCTGGCACTGCAGGTGGGGCTGTAGCGATGAATGCAGGGGCCTTTGGGATGGAGATAGGCCCCAGGGTCCGGGAGATCAGGCTTGTCACCAAGAGCGGGGAACTGACTGCAAGAGATCGGTCCCGACTCAGGTTTTCATACCGTGACTTAAATTTGGAAGCAGGGGTCGTCATTACCAATGTCCTTTTTCGATTGGACCGGGATACTCCGAAAACTGTGTCAGCGAGGATTGCAGGCTGCCTCAAGAGACGAAAAGAGACTCAGCCCCTCGAATATCCAAGCGCCGGGTCTATATTCAAAAACCCGCTCAACGATTATGCCGGCCGGCTTATCGAACAGGCGGGATTGAAGGGGAAAAGAATAGGCGGGGCTATGATTTCAAATAAGCATGCCAACTTTATTGTCAATAAAGGCGGTGCTACAGCAGAGGATATCCTAACCCTTATCAATTTGGCCCGGGAGGAGGTCAGAAGAACGGAGGGTGTGCAAATGGAACTCGAGATTCAAGTAGTCGGGGGTCCGGTCAGAGTTCCCTAACCGGGCAAACCTGACAAGAAATAAGGAGAATTTAGAACCGCAGAATATCGAATATAAAAACGAGGGGGGAAGATCAATCTCCATTTAGCAGAAAAGTCATGAAAAAGCGGGCCATTTTGACAAAGCGATCTCTCAGGGAAAAAAGGGAGCGGACTGTTTTTGCGGTGCTTGGCTTAATCCAACGGATTGGGGCAGGGTTCTTGAAGGTTTTTCTCTTCGTTGCAGTTATAGCCGCCGTGAGCTTATCCCTTTTGTCTCTTTACCATTATCTGCTTACGTCTCCTTATATGAAACTTGAGCAGGTCGATATTGAGGGCGTTGATGGAAAGATCAGAAACGAACTGATTGAGATGTGTGGCTTGAACTCTGAGCAGGGTCTGTTGGGCCTCAACCTTAACAAATTGAAGAAAAGAATGGAGGAGCACACCTGGATTCGCTCGGTTAAATTGGAAAGGCGTTTCCCCCATACCCTTGTTGTTGAGGTGGAAAAACAGGTTCCCTTAGCATTAGTGCTTACAGATCGATTTTACTACGTGAATCAATGGGGCGAGATATTCAAGACGGTTTCTGGATCGGACGATAACGATTTTCCGATCATTACAGGCCTTTCCAAAAACGGATCAAGGGCCAAGGAGCAATTGGGCAAGACTATGCATGTCATCACTGTCTTGGAGTCAGAAGATGATCTCTGGTCATTAGATAAAGTTTCGGAGATCCATATCAGGAAAAATGGGGAAATATCGCTCTATTTCAATCACCTGAGAGCGGAGGTTACATTCATGTGGAACGAATTAGGTGACAAAATAGATGGGCTAAAAAAGGTGGCTGAACATCTGAACCAGTCGGGAAAGACTGACACCGTGACTCATATTGACCTCAACTATGAGGATGGGGCAGTGGTCTCTTTTAGCAACAGCTAACACACAGTATCAGTGTGGCGCATAGCGCCAAGAGCTTTGAAAGCGATGAGGTAACGATGAAATGGCAGGGGATATAATTGTAGGTCTGGATATCGGGACTACCAAGATCTGTGCAGTGGTGGGAGATATTAGTCCTGATGGCGTAGAGATAATCGGCATGGGCAGCCATCCTTCTGAGGGCTTAAGAAAAGGCGTAGTGATTAATATAGAGCATACTGTCAATTCGATTAAGGAAGCGATAGAGGAAGCAGAGACCATGGCCGGGTGTGAAATAAGTTCGGTTTATGCCGGTATAGCCGGAGGCCACATAAAGGGATTTAACACCCCGGGAGCCGTCGCCCTGAAAGAAAAGGAGGTAACCAAAAAGGATATCGACCGGGTTATTGAGGCCGCAAGCGCGGTTGCTATCCCGATGGACCGGGAGGTTATACATACCCTTGTTCAGGAGTTCATAGTTGATGACCAGGATGGTATTATAGATCCCCTTGGGATGGCCGGTGTTCGCTTAGAGGCTAAGGTTCATATAGTGACAGGCGCGGTCACATCCGCCCAAAACATTATAAAGTGCGCCAACAAGGCCGGACTCGATGTATACGATATTGTGCTCGAGTCTTTAGCGTCGAGTGAGGCAGTTCTTACAAAGGAAGAGCGCAATCTTGGAGTGGCGCTGATCGACTTTGGCGGGGGGACGACTGATATGGCGCTATTTTCCAGGGGCGCTATCAAGCACACATCGGTTCTGGCCCTCGGTGGGGACAACCTGACTTATGATATTGCTGTTGGTTTGAGGACACCCAAGTTGGATGCGGAAAAGATCAAGATAAAATATGGATGTGCGCTTTCATCACTGATTGGCAGAGATGAGATCATAGAGGTGCCTGGAGTAGGGG
>Ga0315542_1000761_pt1 | contig 20532 bp, 15 predicted proteins | sample SalMarSW160120MG_FD_202541 | JGI IMG/M metagenome (GOLD analysis project Ga0315542, IMG submission 202541) | Salt marsh sediment microbial communities from the Plum Island Ecosystem LTER, Massachusetts, United States - Salt Marsh Sediment SW1601-20 ... | reverse complement strand
TAGGTCGATATTTTAATTTGATAGTCATATTTTTTTATCATTGTTTAGGAAAATTGTTTTTTGCATCGGTTATTGTGTTTGTGTATATCTTTAAAATATTTCCCATTTGGATCGAGTGGTTGAATAAACAAATTTCAGTGCAGTGCAGAAGATTAAGAATTATGTATTAATATAACAAGATGATTTGCGAAAATCTACTTATTTTTCAAAAAATGCAAACATTGTCATCCCGGATTTGTCCTGGAATAAAGGGGGAGGGTGCAGGTGGATTCCCGATAAGATAATTCGGGAATGACACCCAACCCTTGTCATTCTCGTCCCGCATCTAGTGCGGGATAAACTCAAGCGGGAATCTATTGTTACTGTTTGATAGCCAACTGTCCGCAGGCGGCGTGGATGTCGTCGCCTTTGCTCAACCGCAGTGTCACGGGCGCGCAGAGCGGCCGGATCAGCTCGGCAAAGGCTTCGATCCGTTTTTCGTCTGGTGTTTGATATTTATTAGAGGTCGGATTGTAGGCGATCAAATTAACTTTGCAGGGAATCGGGCTGAGCAGTTTCAGCAGGCGCCGGGCGTCTTCATCCGTATCGTTTACACCCTTCAAAAGAACGTACTCGAAAGTGACCCGCTTTTTACTCTTACTCGTATACTCTTTCACCGCACGGAGCAGATCGGGAAGGGGATATTTTTTGTTGATGGGCATGAGTTTGGAACGTTGATCATCCGTAGTTGCATTTAACGAGATGGCGAGTTTGAAAGGATGTCCTTCCCGCGTGTATCTCTGTATCTGCGGAATGATTCCCGAAGTCGAGATGGTAATTTTCCGGTGGCCTACGGCTATCCCTTCTGGGTCATTGATAATTGTCAGAGCCTCGATCATGTTGTCGTAATTGAGAAAAGGTTCTCCCATGCCCATGACAACGATATTGGTGGGCTGTTCGCCGGTTTCACGGCGGATGCCCAGGACCTGGTCGATGATTTCAAAGGCCGTCAAATCGCGCCGGAATCCCATCCGGCCGGTGGCGCAGAACCCGCATTTCAGGGCGCAGCCCACCTGACTCGAAATGCAGACCGTTCGGCGTTTCCCCTCTGGGATATACACGGATTCGATCCGCTGACCGTCTTCCAGTCCCCACAAGAATTTGGTCGTTTTTGATGCGGGTGAATTCTGTTTGCTGAGCAATTGGAGATTCCCGATTGCGGCGGACTGGTTCAATCTGGTCCGCAGGGGCAGACTGATGTTGCTCATTTCATCAAAATGATTCGCGCCCTTCTGATAGATCCACGACCAGATCTGCGAAGCGCGAAACGGTTTTTCTCCCAGATTTGTCACAAATTGAATCAGCTCTTTTCTGGAAAGGCCCTTTAGAATCCGTTTTTTCATCGCGCTTATTTCATCCGGAGAACGACGAGTGTCAGATCGTCGGAGTATAAGTCACTCCGGGAGAAAGCCGTCACTTCGGTGAGGACATTTTCGAGGATTTCCTGGGCGCTGTTATGTTTGATTCTGGCCAGGCAGTCCAGGAGACGTTCCTCGCCGAATTCTTCGCCTGAAGCATTCATCGATTCCGTAATTCCATCCGTATAGAGGAGAAGTGTGTCGCCGGTTTGAAGCTGCACCTCTCTGGTTTGATAATCAATATTTTCGATGACACCCAAAATCAATCCTCCCTCTTTGAGCAGGGAATGTGATCCGTTTTTTCTCCACAGGATAGGATAGTTGTGGCCGGCATTTGTATATTCGAAGGTGCCGTTCTTTGAATTGAAAATTCCATAAAAGAAGGTAGCAAATTTTTCAATGGAAGTGGTTTTTGTAATCTGCCCGTTCACTTGACTCACCACATCGGAACAACGGATGCCCTGATTGGCCGAGATACGTAGCGTGGCCTGCAGGTTGGACATGAGAATTGCGGCCGGAATACCTTTCCCGGCGATGTCACCGATGGCAATTCCGATTTTCCCTTCAGTCAGGGAGATGAAGTCGTAATAATCTCCGCCCACTTCCTTGGATGGCAGATTGTATCCTGCCAGTTCAAAACGTTCTCCAGTTGGCAAGACGTTTGGCAGTAAATTCTGCTGAATTTCACGAGCCAGTCTCAATTCTTCTTCCATCCGCTGTTTTTCGAGAATGTCCTGATACATATGTGCGTTCTCGAATGCGATGGCCGCCTGACCGGACAGTACGGAGAGAACGGTCATGTCTTCGGCGGTAAAGTGTGTTTTGTTCGCTTTTTTGCTCAACGTGAGTATTCCGCTTAAATTTTCCCTGTAAATCAGGGGAACGATGAGGAAGGCGTTCAGTTTTCTCAGTTTATCCAGGGACTTGTCGTCCTTGACGAGCAGGGAGATTTCGTCGAAACCTGTGGGTTCCTCTTTGGATTTAAGAATCTTGATCCACTCCTCATTCGGTTTCCAGTTGAACTGACCATTCCCGGTTTCAAGGGAGAAAGTACCGTCCCGGTTTGGCAGAATCAATTCGACATTTTCGAGGGCCATGGTTTCCCGGAGAGTTGATGTGATTTTCTGGACGAGTGCTTTTATATCGAATGTTGTGATAATGCTGTGGCTTAATTCCTGAAGTACATTCCGGTAGTCCGAACGTTCTCTTGAAAATATACGATCAAACACTTTTTCGATAAGATTAAAAATGGGCTGGAAAGTGAAAAGTGCCAGTACGATGAAAATGATTTCAAGAATAGGAATGTCGATTCCCATTGCGCTCTGTATCCATTTTTTCCCCTGTGTATAGGTAAGCAGGTAGAGTCCGATAATCAGTGCGGATGTGAAAGAAAAAATTAAACCCCGGCGGATAATAAGGCGTATGTCCAAAAACTGATATCGGATGATGGCCCAGGCAATAGAACCCGCACCGATAAAAAGAGCGCCGGAGGTTAAGAGATGCGATATAACCTGGCTTGTCCGAAGGATATTCAAAGCGGGGAAAATGAATGCAATCGCATAAAGGCCCATGCTGGCACGAATCCCCCAGAGAACAAATCCGACTTGTTTTTTTGAGCGGGGATTGGTCAAATGGCGATAGCCCAGCATCATTAAGCTGATTGAGAGGATAATATAAATCAGATTGATTAGCGCAAAACAGTTGGCATGGAATTTATAAATCAAACTGAGAAAAAGGAGTCCTATACCCATAAGAATCACAACGGGCTGGGCGATAACACCGAAGCGGTCGATCAAAGGCTGAAGATTGATAATCGAACGAACCTGTTCCGGACTTGAGAAAACAACCACGATGACAAAATGGATCAGGTGCGGAAGGAAGATCAGAAACGGCAGCCAGGAGTGGCGCTTGACCCATCTGTTTTCTCTCGGGAAAATGAAAGAAAAGAGCAGCAGCTGCGGGAAAAAGAATTCCCAGATTAGAAACACCTTTCGAAAAGGTTCAAGATCGATCTGGGTACCGGAAGAATGACTCAGCAGTAGCCCGAAGGCGCCAAAGATGGGTCCTGTGCCGGCAAAAATCATCATAATGCCGGTTACACGGTTGATCCGCTGGCGGGGATTTTCCTTGAAAATGATGATGCCGAGGATGAGAAGAATAATTCCGCAGATCAGATAGAAGAGCGATGTCATGTATTCCAGGGTCACGGTTTTCGCTTCCTGATTTTAAGCGTCATCCGAATCGTTGTCCCACTTGGAGAAAAGCGGAAGGAAACCCTGTCCATCAAAGATTTGAGAATAAAAATTCCCCTGCCGCTTTCCTTCATAATATTTTCCGGTTTGAGAGGATCTGAAAGCTTGTCGGGATTGAATCCTTTCCCTTCATCTTTCACTTCGACAGTCATCTCCCTGTTCGTAACCCGGAAACGGATAGTTACCTTTTTCCTGGGATCTTTATGATTGCCGTGCACGATAGCGTTGCCCACCGCTTCGGTGATTGAGATAGCGATATTGTTGCTTTGATCTTTTGATAATCCGGAGGATGTACTGATTTTCTCCGCAACCTTTTCCACTTCGATCAATTTTTCAAGTTTGCTTGGAATGGTAAAGGTATATTCTTTTTGATTCATGATCGCTTTATCATTTTTAGTTTCGGTTCAAAGTTTCCAGCTCATATTCAGGTCCAGCCGGGTGAGAACATGTTTTTTTTGATCGAGAATTCTTGTGCCGATGATGTTTCCATTGATAAAGAGAGCGAGCCGTTTCCCAAAGTATTCCAGACGCAGTGTAGGACCATAACTTCTAAAATTGATTGTTCTTTCTTTCTGCTGTTCGTTGTCCAATCCGATTGCATACCGGTATCCCTGCCTAAAATAGAGCGAGTATCCAGATACGAGTTTGAGGCATCGCCAGGGACAATAATTTAAATATATTGAAAAATTTTGATTTTTCCGATCAATCAGTTTTTGTTCCAGCCAGTCCTTCCAGAGAAATTTTCCGTTTTCGTCCCATTCGAATTCATAATATAAATGTACGGATGTTTTAGACGACAATTGAATCCGGAGGGAATCTTCAATGCTCAATTTTCTGTAAAGATAGCTTTTTACTGTCGGATCCAGTGCTTCATAGTCGAAATCCACCGTATTTACAAGAACCTCGGCAGTTTGTGTCATTCTTACTTTGCTTGAAGGAGTCCAGAGGACCGAGGGACTGAAACTAAGAATACGCGTCCAATTGTTGTCGGCGCTTCTTTCTCCAAAGATATATACGAAATGAAGCAGGTTGAGGTTCAGTAAGGTTCGCAATCTGAGCTCGGGAGAAAAGGTGTGGATTTCCTGAATTTGAAATCGGTATCTCAATTCATCCCGGTCGTCGAAATTTTCCGGGTCCGGTGTGTCGTATCGGTACCTCTGAATACCAGCAAAGAATCCAAGAGAATCCGCGTGTGAAATCCGCCACTGTGTGCCTAAATTTAAATTTGTATAGGTTCCCCGATTGTCAGGAGCAATCAGCGTAAAAGCACTGTAATTTTTTGAGGACAGAGAAGTTACTCCGCTCTCATATTTTTGATCCTCGCTTGCGTAGCGAAAGTCGAGTACCGTGCGGATGAGAGATGTTTTCCACAACAATCTGGCGGTTCCTTCCGCTTGAAAATCCGTCCGTATTCGCTTTAACCCTTTTTCAGTTCCGGTGATCTGGCTGTATCTCTGGGTGCGGTTAAAAAGGCTTCCGTAAAAAAGACATGAAATTCCTGAACCTACATAGTATGTCAATGTATTTTCAATGTGCTGACCGGATTCTGTCCGGCTTTCGATATCCCCGTACATTGAAATGTAGTAATCCCGCCGCTGATGATAGACATTTGCTTTCAGGGTGTCGCCGGTATTTTCATAGAACTGCCGGTCGAAAAGGCATGAGACGGTAAAGGTTGTGTTGTTTCTCTGATCGAGATGGTCCGTTTCATAATCAACAGATAATCCGTTGTTATAACTTCCAAGTTTAAAGTTCCTGTAATTCATCCCGATTTTCGTATTCAGCCCCCGATCCGTTTGTCCCATTCTCCGGTCCTCTTTAAGGCTGATCGAGCAGGGAATGTTCAATCCCCTGTTTTTATAACTGGCGCCGAATCCGACAGAATGGGTCTGAATATCATTTTGAAGTGTATCGAGATAACCGGATTGCTTATCGGAAAGGAAAAAGCTGTCTATCAAAAATCTGGTTGAAAAGTTCGGATTCAGAATGCGCTGCAGTTCCATGTTGAATAGATGCTTGTCTTTCCATTTGTTTCCGGTGGAAGTGACGAGCAGACGGGAGGAAGAGAGTGTTCCTCCGATGTTGAATAGATAAACCGGGGAGATTGCCTTGCCATAATCGAATCCCCATTCCCATAATTCCGTGTTCAGCCCCCGCATATAATTTGTACGGATCGAATCCTGTACGTTCGGTGGGATCTCCGATTCTGTCGTGTGCCCTGTTGTATGGATTACAAGGAATGCAATGTAAAACAGCCCACGGGCATATTTTTTCCATTTTCTGTTTTGATCTCTGTTGAAGAAAAAAAGCCTTCCAACTGTTTCTCTCAACGGGACGGGTCCTCGCTGTTTTGAGAGAGGATATCCGGTTCCGTTTTTATTTTCTGTTTGTTGGAAAACAGCTGATTGATGCCTCTGCCGTCTTTCAGATGAATCGAGCCGGCAGACAGCACCAGTTTCATGGCATCTTCGACGCTCATCTCGAGATCGATAACATGTTTTTTGGGAACGAAGAGCAGAAATCCCGAAGTGGGATTGGGTGCCGTAGGAAGAAAGACACTGACGATATCCTGTTTGATTGTCTGCCGAATCGGTCCCTTTGTGTTCTGCGTAAAAAAGGCGATTGAATACAGCCCCTTTCGGGGGTATTCAATCAGGACTGCTTTTTTAAAAACCTCTCGCTTTTCGGAAAGCACCGCTTCGCTGATTTCGCGAATCGCAATGTAGATTCGGTTGATCAGGGGAATTCGTGTGACAATGAAATCGCCCAATGAGAACAGCTTTTTCCCGATATAATTACGCGCTATCGAACCGGTGAGAAAGATGAGTAAAAGAAGTGTAATCAATCCCAGCCCCGGAACGGGGGATTTGAAAAAATTAAGACCGAAATGATTGATCAAAAACTGGCTGACATTGCTTCTCAGTATTCCGTCCATGAACTTGAAGAGCAGATAGAAAAGATAAATGGTCAATGTGATGGGAGCGAGGGTAAGGAGTCCCGCAATGAAAGTTTTTCGAATTTCGTTCCACATAACTTATTTCCCGGATTCTTTTTTTTCAGGGACGACATGATAGACCTTCTCGTTTTTTTTGGCCATGCCATATTTTTCCCTGGCAATTTTTTCGATATGTTCAGGATCGTCCAGCTTCTTTTTTTCTTCTTCCAACCGCTCTTTTTCTTTTTCCAGAGAGGCTATTTCCCTTTTCAATTGATGTTGTTCAATTTTGATACGAATATGCTGGATAAATCCTCGTTTCCCAATCGAAAGAAAGAAGAGGAGGATTAGTAAAACGACAAAACTGAATATCCACCTCCTCTTTTTTCTATTTATTTTTTTTTTCATTAGTAACGGTTGCTAACTCTTTTTTTGATATTTTATTTTTCTGGCCATGTTGATTATAAGTCAGAATAATTTTTTGTCGTTTTAATATAAAGATTTATTGGTGTTTCAAAACACGTTTCCCGTAATAGATGGCCGAATTGTCCAGTTCCTCTTCAATGCGAAGCAGCTGATTGTATTTTGCGATCCGTTCACTCCGGCAGGGCGCTCCGGTTTTAATCTGACCGCCGTTGGTTGCGACTACGAGGTCCGCGATAGTCGTGTCTTCGGTTTCACCCGAACGGTGAGAAACCATCCATGTATATCCGTTCATGTCGGCCAGTTGAATCGTATCCAGTGTTTCTGTCAAAGTGCCGATCTGGTTGAGCTTGATCAAAATGGAATTGGCGACCTTTTTTTCGATGCCTTTTTTGAGAAGTTCAATATTGGTCACAAAAATATCGTCTCCTATGAGCTGGATTTTGGAGCCCAATTTGTCGGTCATGATTTTCCAGCCGTCCCAGTCGTTCTCATCCAAGCCGTCTTCGATGGAAAAAATGGGGTATTTGTCGACCAGTTTGTAGTAATAGTCGACCATTGCTTCAGCTGTCAACTCCTTTTTTTCCGAAGCCAGGACATATCGTTTTTTCGCCGTATCGTAGAATGAGCTTGCCGCCGGGTCGAGACAGATGAAAAAGTCGTCGCCCGGAGTATAACCGGCTTTTTCAATGGCCTTCAGGATAACCTGTATGGCTTCTTCGTTGGATTTGAGGTTCGGTGCGAAACCGCCTTCGTCGCCGACTCCGGTCGCGTAATTTTGATCTTTTAACACTTTTTTCAGATGATGATAAACCTCGGACGACATTCGGTACCCTTCCTTGAAATTAGGTGCACCAACCGGGGCGATCATGAATTCCTGCAGATCCACGCTGTTGTCTGCGTGCGCGCCGCCGTTCAGTACATTCATACAGGGAACCGGTAAAATACGGGCTCCGACGCCTCCGATGTACCGGTACAGCGGCAGACCGACGTAATCGGCTGCAGCTTTTGCCACAGCCATTGAAACACCTAATATCGCATTCGCGCCCAATTTGGATTTGTTTGGTGTCCCATCCAGTTCGATCAATATTTGATCAATGTCTGTCTGATAAACGGCATCTTCTCCAATAATTTCTTCTGCAATCGTTTCATTCACATTGGTCACGGCTTGGCTCACTCCTTTGCCGAGAAAACGCTTTTTATCTCCGTCCCGAAGTTCGACTGCTTCGTGTTCTCCTGTGGACGCTCCTGACGGAACGGCTGCGCGTCCGAGAATGCCGCTTTCCAGAACCACATCCACCTCGACAGTCGGGTTGCCGCGGGAATCAAGAATTTCACGAGCTTGTACATCAATGATTGTAGACATAGATTTCCTCCTGTTTGTTGAAGTTGAAATATTAACTTATATTTTCAGAAAAAATATCCCGATTAAAATAAAACCAACACTACTTAACGCGCATAATCCATTGACGCAGTCGTTGTTCAACCAGGACAATCCGGAAATATGTTCCGTCTTTTTCCCTCTGCAGTGTATTTTCTTTTCTGTGATTTTTTTGCATGCCGGACAGCGGTGCTGGGCCTGAATGGTTGCCCCGAGTACGCTGTCGATCAGAGAAGCGATAAATCCTCCGGATACGATCGTCCAGAAAACCGGGCTCAGAAAAGCCAAATTCAATCCGGATGGCGCGGAAAACGATCCGACGAGTACGATGACAATAGAACCGGCCAGGGCACTTAAAAGGCCGAGCAGTGTAATGCCGCCGGAAGTACCACGGGGAACGATCCTGAAATTGCGTATCGATCTTGGGGGCGTTTTAGAGAAGATGCCGATTTCAGTTGCCCAGGTGTCCGCATTGACTGCGGCAATCGCTCCAAGGTAGAGGCCGTACCAGAGTTTATTTGGAAAGAAAACTTCGGCGACCATCAAGCATCCGGCCAGTCCCCCATTGGCGAGAACCTGAGTCAAGTCACGCTGGCTCGGTTTTTCGAAAATCAATTCGAACTGTGCTTTATAAGTTTTGCCGATTTTTGAAAGTATGCTCGACAAGACAAAAAAGGACAGAATCGGGAGGGCCCAGCGCCATCCGCCAGTTCCAAATATCAATGCAGCCAATAGATATGTCCCGGCGCTCCCGCTCGCTGTCAGGAATTTTGCCCTGTAAGAAGCAACGGCGACGAAAAGAGCCAGTCCGATTCCCGCTGACAGCCGGATGTTGTCCCCATATCCATGTGTGATCATATAATACAAAATAAATGCCGCTCCCAGCGGTGCGGAAAAGTTGTCTGATCCCTGTACTGAAAGTGCCTCGAGAGGGACAATGATGAGCGCGACGATTGCTCCGATCCACACGGCATTGAGCGGAGAAATCGTCAATTTGTCGATGTGTGCGATTAAGGGAAGCAGACCGGCAATGATGAGAAAAGTGCTGATAAACAGGATCAGCGACCCTTCCACCGATTTTTTGTCCGAAGTCCATTTGTATTCGTGAGGATGTTTTAGATTTTCGCCTGTGATGGCAGCGAGGGCATCCGGCCATGCCAAAATCAACATGGAAAGCATAAGAATTACTTTGTGGTTCTGCCAGCAGGTGATCGCCAAAACAAGAAAAGTCACCGGATAAAATACGGTTCCGAAACTGGTTCTTTCGGTGCCGTGCATGCCTTTCAGTGAATCCGACCTTACACTTAAATAGTTGATCAGTATAAAAAGGACGGCCAGCCAGATTAACGGCCGGTTGCTTATAAAAACGTACGGCGTAAAAAAAACCAGTGTCCCGACAAGGATATGAACGAGTTTTCTGGTGACTTCCGCAGACCAGCCCAGTTTGGATCTTGTTACTTCGGCGATCCCGATAAATCCGAAAAGGCCGAACAGGAAGATGACAAACCGAATCCAGTCCTGAGCGGACGCACCAAAGAGGAAATTGACGGTTCCCATTTAATTAACTTTCTCTTTTATATCGGAATATGTAATCATTTTTTCGCATAAAATCAAGTTCTTTATCACGTGTTTTTCAGCACCTGTTTCAGGAATTTTCCCGTATAGGATTGAGGACATTTGGCGACTTTTTCCGGAGGCCCGGTCACTACCACGTTTCCTCCATCGTCTCCGCCCTCAGGGCCGAGATCGATGATCCAGTCCGCGGTTTTAATCACGTCGGGATTGTGCTCGATTATCACCACAGAATTTCCCTTTTCCACCAGTCGGTTGAGCACGTTTAAAAGCATTTTAATGTCTTCGAAATGGAGTCCCGTTGTTGGTTCATCTAAAATGTAAAGCGTCTTTCCGGTGGATACTTTGGAGAGTTCTGTGGAAAGCTTGACGCGCTGGGCTTCCCCTCCCGAAAGTGTGGTCGCCGACTGTCCCAGATGGATGTATCCCAGTCCAACGTCGTGAAGGGTTTTGAGTTTTCTTTTAATTGTGGGAATCCGTTCAAAAAATTTAAAAGCTTCTTCAACAGTCATATCAAGCACATCGGAAATCGATTTGCCCCGGTATTTGACTTCCATTGTTTCCCGGTTGTACCGTTTTCCTTTGCAGATTTCACATGGGATGTAGACATCCGGTAAAAAATGCATTTCGATTTTGATGATGCCGTCTCCCTCACAGGCCTCACAGCGTCCACCCCTGACATTGAAACTGAATCGGCCGGGACGGTATCCACGAATTTTGGCTTCGGGAAGCTGGGCAAAGAGATTCCTGACGTATGTAAACACTCCCGTATATGTGGCCGGATTGGATCGCGGTGTTCTTCCGATGGGGGATTGGTCGATGTCGATAACCTTGTCTATGTGTTCGATTCCCTCGATATTTTTATAGGCAAGCGGAATAGCTTTGCTCTGGAAAAAACGCCGCTGTAAAATCGGGTAAAGGGTTTCGTTGATCAGTGTGGATTTTCCTGAGCCTGATACACCCGTGATGCACACCGAAATTCCAAGAGGGATTTCGATGTCCACAGATTTCAGATTGTTCCCGCAGGCGCCGCCCAACCTGAGAAATCGGTTGTCCGGTTTTCTCCGTTTGGCAGGTAAGGGAATCGACTGTTTTCCCGAGAGGTACTGTCCTGTGACGGAATGCTTCGATTCGACGATCTTTTGCGGCGGCCCCATAACGACGACTTCTCCGCCGTGCTCGCCCGCACCCGGTCCCAGATCGACCACAAAATCAGCGGAGAGAATCATGTCCCGGTCGTGTTCGACGACGAGGACGCTGTTGCCCAGATCCCTGAGCGCCGTCAACGTATCGATGAGCCGCTGGTTGTCCCTCTGGTGAAGGCCGATCGATGGTTCATCCAGAATGTAAAGCACGCCGACCAGTCTGGAACCGATTTGTGTGGCAAGCCGGATGCGCTGCGCTTCTCCTCCGGATAGTGTCCCTGCGGCCCGGTCCAGCGTCAGATAATCCAGTCCCACATTGACAAGGAATTGAAACCGCTGGAGGATTTCCTTGAATATCTGGCGGGCGATGGTGTTTTCGCGTTCGGTCAGATTGAGATTCTCGAAAAAGAGTTTCGCCTCCTTGATCGAGTAGCCGGTCACTTCATTGATGGATTTATCCGCCACTTTAATCGACAGACTCTCTTTTCTGAGCCGGGCGCCTTCGCACTCGGGGCAGGAAAGCACGCTCATGTAAGTCTCGATCCAGGTACGAATCGACGGGGAATGGGTCTGTTTGTACCTCCGTTCCAGATTGTTTACAATTCCCTCGAATTTGTGTATAAAAAATCCTTCGGCTTTCCGGTTGGCCGATTGATAATTGAACCGCAGTTCTTTGCTCCCCGAACCATAGAGAACGATATCCTGCTGATCACGGGTTAATTCCCCGAAAGGGGTGTCCAGAGAGAATCCATATTCATCGGCTACGGTTTTAAGCTGTGTAAAATACCATCCGTCTCTGGATTCTCCCCAGGGCCTGATGGCGCCTTCATTCAAACTTTTTTCCGGATTGGGGATAATGTGTTTGGGATCGACCTTCATGATGGATCCCAGACCGTTGCAGGTCGGACAGGCACCAAAAGGCGAGTTGAAAGAGAAGAGTCTCGGAGAAGGTTCTTCATAACCGATCCCGCAGTGCACACAGGCGAAGTTGGCCGAAAAAAGCCGTTCTTCTTTTTTTATAATGTCGATGATGACCACGCCGGAAGAGAGCTTCAAGGCGGTTTCCAGCGAGTCGGCCAGGCGGGACGCAATTTCCGGGCCGACAACAAGGCGGTCCACGACAACTTCGATGCTGTGTTTTTTATTCTTGTCCAGTTTAATGGGACGGTCCACTTCGCGGACCGATCCGTCCACACGAACACGGACATATCCGTCCCTGCGGATTTGCTCGAAAACTTCCCTGTATTCACCTTTTCGTCCCCGGATCAGGGGAGAAAGAATCTGGATACGCGTTCCTTTTTTCAATTCGAGTATGGAATCCACCATTTGTTCAATAGTCTGTTTTTCGATGCGGCGTCCGCAATTATAGCAGTAGGGGATTCCGATGCGGGCATAAAGAAGACGGAGATAATCGTAAATTTCCGTGACTGTTCCTACAGTGGAACGGGGATTCTTCGATGTCGTGCGCTGTTCGATGGAGATGGCCGGTGACAGGCCTTCGATTGTATCGACATCGGGTTTCTCCATGAGGCCGAGGAACTGTCTTGCATACGCAGAGAGTGACTCGACGTAGCGGCGCTGTCCTTCCGCATAGATGGTATCGAAGGCGAGAGAGGATTTGCCGGAACCCGACAGTCCGGTAATAACAACCAGTTGATTTCTGGGAATGTCCAGATCAATGTTTTTCAGGTTGTGTTCCCGGGCTCCCCGGATGGATAGAATGTCTCTATTGTTCATTTTCCAACTTAAAAAGTACTTGTATTTTAGAAAAATTATCTTTAAATAGAACTTTATAATCTAATATAATCAAAGGAGGAAATCAACGATGAAAAGGCCTTTGTCCGTTTTTTTATTGCTTTTCCTTGTTCAAATTTGTTTGCACCCGCTTATCGCTCAGGAAGCGGTTGAAGATTCTGTTACAAAGTACATCGCACTTGGGAATTCCCTGTCCAATCAATGGCAGCATAAATTAGCAATTGCCGCTTATCAAAAGGCACTTAAATTTGATCCCAACAATTATGAAGCCAACTGGAAAACAGGGGATCAGTACACGGAATACGCCGATCGTCTGCCGGACGATCAAAAAGTGCAAAAAGAGACTTATTTTGAAAAGGCCCGTCAATTTTGCGAAAAAGCGATTGAAGTGAATCCTCAAGGCTATGAAGGTCATTTCCGTCTGGCTGTGGCGCTGGGACGTCTGGCCCTGTTCCGCGGCGGGAAAGAAAAGATCAAACTTTCGAAAATGATCAAAGCCGAAGGTGATACGGCCCTAACTCTCAATCCGCAGGCTGATCTGGTCTGTCATCTTTTGGGGCGATGGCATCAGAATCTGGCCAATTTAAGCGGTGTGCTCAAATTCTTTGCCGGTGTCTTTTTCGGCGGCTTGCCGCCGGCTTCCAATGAAGAGGCTGTTGCGTTTTTCAAAAGAGCCATAGAAATCAATCCCAATCACATCGAGCACTATCTCGAACTGGCACGGACCTATGAATTTATGGGTAAAAAGGAGCTGATGCGCGAACCTCTTGAAAAACTGCTCACGCTTCCCAATGTGGAGGAAGACGATCAGAAATATAAAGATGAAGCCAAAGAGATGTTGAAAAAGTTGTGATTCGAAAATCTACAGAATTTTGGTATATCGCCCCGGATTGATTCCGGGGTTTTTTTATTGATTGAAAAGATGGGGAACGGAAAACGGAAATTGGAGACGGGAGAGCGGAGGCCGGAGAAGGGAGAAGGGGAAAAGGAGAACAAGGAACGGGAAAAAGGAAAAGAGACACAGGAAAAGAGATAAAGGAAGGAGTTTACCCGTCGGGGTTTTATTGGATGAAAGGCTGAAGCCTGAATTTCAGTCAGGAAGAAAGCTGGAGGGCGATTTCGTCGGCCAGGAGAAATCCCCTGCTGCTTAGCGAGAGGCGGCCGTTTTGTTCGGTGGCGAATCCGCTCTGAACCAATTCCCGAATGATGAGTTGTTTGTTAGATAGTTTCGACAGGGAAACACCTTCGCGTGTCCGGAGCCCAAGAGCGAGTCGTTCGAGTGCCTGCTGATCCGGATCGAGTGTCTCTTCACCGGAAAGGGGCGCACGATTTTCGGAAAGAAACTCGATGTATTCATGAACATCCGGTACATTCCAGAATCTTTTATTTTCCAGATATGAATGGGCAGAGGGTCCCAGTCCAAAATAGGGCTCGCCTGTCCAGTATCCCTCGTTGTGTCTGCATCTGAATCCCGGTTTTGCAAAATTCGAAATTTCATAGTGTTCAAAACCGTGTCTGGTGAGGAATTCCGACGTTGCAAGGTACATGTCTGTGATTACATCCTCGTCAGGATACGGCAGTATTCCGGAGCGGATTTGCTCTCCCATCCGGGTTTCGTTGTCCCATGTCAGTGTGTATGCCGAGATATGATCCGGGGAAAGCGTGATTATTTTTTCCAAGGTCTCCTGCCATTTGGTCAGTATTTGTCCGGGAAGGCCGTAGATAAGATCCGTATTGATGTTGTCGAAACCAGCTTTTCTGGCCATGCGTATTGCATCGATTCCTTCCACGCTGTTGTGTACTCTTCCCAGCAGTTCGAGTTCATCCTCGTGAATCGACTGCATGCCAATGCTGATCCGGTTGATCCCAATTTCCCGATAGAATGTCAGTTTGTTTAGCGAAAGCGTTCCGGGATTGGTCTCGATGGTGATTTCCGGATCGGGACGGACCGGAAAGGAAAGCGCGACTGCGTCCAGAACAGCGGCTATCTCCTCTTCAGGCAGAAGCGAAGGGGTACCCCCACCCAGGTATATCGTTCCAATGGAGGCATCTTCCCGCCGTGTCGCAGAATAAAGCCCGATTTCTTTATGGAGAGCGTCGATGAATTGGGGAACGAGTTCGTCCTGTTTTTCAATGGAGTAGAAATCGCAGTAGCTGCATTTTTTTAAACAGAATGGAAAGTGTATGTATAGTCCGGCCATATTTATTTTGAATATTGAGTCAAGTTTTGATGTCTATTTGTGAATATCCGCTTTAAACCATTCAATTATTTATAAATGTACAAATTTGTTAATTACCATCAGAAATCATTCTGTTCTTTTCTTTACAGAAAAGAACCCCCGCAGAGCGGGATCAAGCGACAATATAACAAATTTATTGAAGACAAAAGAATCGGCCTTTTTGCAATGCCCGGGTCTGTGCCAAGCTTTAAGATAGAAGCTTCAAAGTACATCCACTCAACTCTTCCCATTCGCCATTCCGCATTCTGCGGAATGATGCCCACCACTCGGCTGAAATATTGAAATATCAGTCTTTACTGGCTGCAAAAAGGCCAGAGAAAAAGTGGCTTTTTAAAAAGAATGAACGATGAATATATTTGCTATTATATTTTTTGTTAAAAACTTGGTAGCCGGAAATATTCTCTAAAATGATCTCATTTTCATATTTGATTTTTAATATTTAATATTTGAACCGAATGTAATCTCTTATCGCATTATTCGTAACCGGCAGGGCTGATTAAGCTTCGCTAATGGATGAGATTAAGTATCCGTCCGAACCGGATTTTCTGAAATATGCGGTACAGGGGGACGTCTTTTGCCCAGGACCAGTAAATGATCAACGCTTCTCCCACAATGAGCCGTTCGGGTACGCACCCCCAGTAGCGGCTGTCCAGGCTGTTGTCCCTGTTGTCTCCGAGCATGAAGTAGTGGTGGTGCTTGATTACGTAAAAATAATCGTTCAACGGATTTCCGTTGATTGAAAAACTGTCCGCCGGATACGATTGAATGGCACGCTGCCACTGGTACTGATTTTTTGCCGTGAGGTGCGTGCTTTCTCCTCCATAGGTCAGTGTAATTTTATTGCCTTCGTATAAAACAACCTGAAGCTGTTCGAACCAGTCTTCCGTGTTGGAAGGATTGAAATGAAGCGTATCTCCCGGAGCGGGTATGCGTATGGGGCCGAAATTGTCCCTGTTACCGGCGCCCGGCGGGAAAATGCCGTATTCCTTGTATTCTTTCGGATAGATGCGGTTGTCGATATGTTTCCCCTTTGGGGCGTCATGAAATTTTTTCCCATTTACATAGACTGCTTTATTCCGCAGTTCGACCGTGTCCCCGCTTACTGCCAGACAACGTTTGATGTAATTCTGCGACTGATCCCTCGGCTGTTTGAATATGACCACATCTCCCTGTTTGGGTTTGCGAAATCCGGGAGTTTGGATGAACGGGACATTCACTCCGATTTTGGTATACGGAATACCGATCCAGTCGGGTGTTCGGAGCCCGAAAACGAATTTGTTGGCGAGAAGAAAATCCCCGACCAACAAGGTATCTTCCATTGAACCGGTTGGAATCCGAAACGGATAGATCACGAATGCCCGGATGACGATGGCAATCAGCAGTGCTGTGATGAATGGTTCGATATATTCCTTGGTAAGATTTTTTGATTTCTTTTTTGGAGATTCGTTTTTTTCAGTCATTCAATACCTCAATCATTTATTTAATCTGTAACACCGCGAGAAATGCTTCCTGCGGGATCTGGACCCTTCCCAGTTGTTTCATACGTTTTTTCCCCTCCCGCTGTTTCTCGAGCAACTTTCTTTTTCTTGAAATATCTCCTCCGTAGCACTTTGCCGTCACATTTTTACGGAGAGCTTTGACAGTTTCTCGTGCGATAATTTTTGAGCCGATTGCAGCCTGTATAGCGACTTCGAACATTTGTCTGGGAATGAGTTCGCGAAGTTTCTGCGTCAGTTTTTTCCCCCACTCATAGGCCTTATCCCTGTGAACGATCATGGAGAGCGCATCCACGGGATCTCCGTTAATCAAGACATCGAGCTTGACGAGATGGGATTCTCTGAATTCAAGAAAGTCATAATCCAAGGAGGCATATCCTTTAGAGATAGTTTTCAATTTATCATAGAAATCGAACACAATTTCGGACAGAGGAAATTCATATTCCAGATCGACCCGTGTTTTATCAAGATAGGTCGTGTTTTTATAAATTCCCCTTCTTTCCTGGGCCAGTTTCATCAAATTGCCCATAAATTCGGAAGGGACAATGATCTGTGCGGAAATATAGGGTTCTTCGAACTTTAGAATATGTTGTACCGGTGGTAACTCGGCTGGGTTGTCAATATTTTTTATTTTACCCTCCGTATTGGTAATCCTGAATTCCACATTGGGGATGGTTGTGATTAAGTTCTGTTCGTATTCTCTTTCGAGCCGTTCCTGAACGATTTCCATGTGAAGAAGTCCGAGAAATCCAACCCTGAAGCCAAATCCGAGAGCAACCGAACTTTCCGGCTGAAAAATTAGCGAAGAATCGTTAAGCTGTAAACGCTCCAGAGCATTTCTCAGTTCCTCGGTTTCTTCTGCAGATGCAGGATACATCCCCGAAAAAACCATGGGTTTGGGTTCGTGAAATCCGGGAAGTGGAGAAGCAGCCGGATTGTCGTTGAGAGTAATGGTATCGCCGACTTTTGCATTTTTTAAATTTTTTACCCCTGCGATGAGATAGCCCACCTCTCCACTTTTTAGACATTCCGTGGCATGTCTGTGAAGTTTGAGAATTCCCAATTCTTCCACTTCATAAGTTTTTCTGTTTGATAAAAATGTGATCGTATCGTTTTTATGGACTTCGCCATCGACCACGCGGATGTAGGCAATGGCCCCGCGGTAGTAATCGAATACCGAATCAAATATAAGTGCCCTCAAAGGCAAATTGGAATCTCCTTTGGGCGGCGGAATTCTGTCGATCACCGCTTTGAGCACGTTTTCCGTACCAATGCCCTCTTTGGCGCTGATTTGAAGAATTTCGGATTCATCGATACCGATAAGCTCCTGAATCTGTTTTCTGGTTGCATCGATTTGGGCGCTTGGGAGATCAATTTTATTGATCACTGGTATGATTGTCAGATCATTTTCCATAGCGAGATAAATATTGCTCACGGTTTGTGCCTCAACTCCCTGTGTGGCATCCACAATCAGAAGAGCGCCTTCGCAGGCGGCAAGACTTCTTGAGACCTCGTATGAAAAATCGACATGGCCCGGCGTGTCGATTAAATTCAGATGATAAATTTCTCCGTCCTGAGCATGGTAGTTCATTGTGATTGCGTGGGCTTTAATTGTGATTCCGCGTTCTCTTTCGAGATCCATGTTATCGAGAATCTGATTGATCATCGATTCGGGAGATACTGTTTTCGTGACTTCCAGAAGCCGATCCGCCAGAGTCGATTTGCCATGATCGATGTGCGCGATAATGCAAAAATTTCGTATATTTTTTTTCTGCATAACCAATAAATATAACATTTTTAATTATTATAGTCAATGACGAAAAATTTGCGATTATTCATTCATTTGTCCGAAATGATTTGTCTTTCAATTCGGCTTGCAGGGATTGCCATTTACTGTTTTCTTGTATTTTTCCGTGCCGAGGGAAAATATTGCCTGCATCTTCCAATATCAGATTTATCCTGATAGTCGGGAAAGATATTTTTAATTAATATTGGATTCGCTTTAACATTCTGATTATTTGGGGGTAAGCCAAAATAATTAGTCCACTTTTTAAAAAATTGAATCCGAATTTGATGTTGGTATGTTTTATGCCTCGTTTTTAATATATTGTGCATTAAATGGTCAAGGAGGTGGTCATATCGATTGATCTATGGGACCCTGCATGTTAATATAAAGGAGGTATGTTATGGAATTATCGGTACTCCATCTTTTGCCTGAAAGTATGGTGCCGATGAACAGGGGAATTTTGTTTGTTTTTGTTTCATTTTTATTGATTTCAATTGTACTTTTTCTTTTTTTCGTTTATCTCCATGAAAAGAAGAAACACACCATAGCAAAAATGTATGTAGTCTGGAAGGAGATGATTAATTCTTTATTTGAACAAAATTTTGTTCTTGCCGAGATAAATATTCCTGACCGTGACAGAAAATATTTCAGAGACTTTCTTGTTCATGAATATTTTGAGAGGTCTGTGATCGATCAGTATAAAATACGGCATTTATATAAACATCTTGGTTTTTTGGATGAAGATTTATTTCAATTGCGAAATCGTACAGGGTGGAAGAAAGTGGTTGCACTAAAAAGGCTGACTGAATTACATTTTGAGGAAGCAGAAGCGGTCGTTATGGATTTACTTGAAGATAGAAAAAGCGAGGTCCGACTGGCCGCTTTGAAAATGCTATCCACAATAAACAGCAAACAGTTGTTTGACATGCTTCCCGCACTTTTTGAAAACCATTCCCTGTGGAGTTGTCAAAAATTAGTGAATATTCTTTTTACAGCAGAAATTCCGGTGGATTGTTTGCGGTCTCTGGCATCTTCCCTTAATGGAGACCTGAGGAGAGCTGCGGCGTTGTTGCTTGGATCAGATGGCAAAGAAGAAGCGGTTCCCATGTTGTGCGTTCTGGCCAAAGACCCATTGAATGAAGTGCGCCGGGAAGCTGTGGCCGCATTGGGCCGCATTAATTCTGACGAGACTGTCGTGCTGATATCGAGAAAGTCATTTGATCGCCATCCTCCTGTCCGTGAAACTGTGGCTAAAGCATTGAGGAATGCACAGGGAGATCAAAAGCTTTTTGTGCTGAACCGTCTTGCGAATGATTCCGAATATAATGTGCGCTATCATGCATTCTTTACTCTGAACTTGATGGGGCCGAACGGGAAGAATGTCATTAGGACATATTCAAATAAATACCCGGATCTTGTAAAAGAGTTTATTCCGGCCACTTGTTAGGTGCCCGGTTTAAAAAAATTGAATAGATTGTTCTCTACAATTTTATTGTGACTGGTTCCGATAATAGAAATCGAAAATATTTTTATATTATAACCATCAAGCTGTGATTAAATCTTGAAAAAAGGACTTGACATTCAAAGATCATTGTCATATTTTTATTCGGTATTTAATCCAGCGTGGTCCCTCAACTGCGGGACGGGTGGCTGTTATCCCGAAGTTTCGGGACTTAGGTTCGAGATTCAATAATTAAATAAAAGTTTTTAAGTTAATCCGGCGTAGCTCAATTGGTAGAGCGGGTGGCTGTTAACCACTAGGTCGTAGGTTCGAGTCCTACCGCCGGAGCAGATGATTAAACCTCAGGGAAACTTGAGGTTTTTTTATAAAATATATTTCATTTATGTTTTGACAAAATGGAATCCTGTTTGGCATATATTTAATTTTCATTAAAAAGCCACAGTATTTCTGTGAAATTATTCGAAATATTTTTCTTGCTATTTTATTCGAGCCGCTTTAGATTGAATTAAACCCAGAGATTGATCTTCAAAAGAGCTGCTTAACAGAATCCCGATTTTTATGACATATTATTAGAAAGATCGGGATATGCCGGTCTTGCCCAATGCGCCCTGATTAATAGAACTGTTCTGTATATGATCATATAAATTGACTTTTTGTTGAGGAGATCCAAAATGAATACGAAGAGAAC
>Ga0315542_1000757_pt1 | contig 20580 bp, 11 predicted proteins | sample SalMarSW160120MG_FD_202541 | JGI IMG/M metagenome (GOLD analysis project Ga0315542, IMG submission 202541) | Salt marsh sediment microbial communities from the Plum Island Ecosystem LTER, Massachusetts, United States - Salt Marsh Sediment SW1601-20 ... | reverse complement strand
AGCCCTTCGGGAAAGAGCTCGAGAACTGATGCGGACGGATATTACCTCTTGTCAGCAATGCAACCTGGAAGCTACACGGTAAGGGCGTCCAAGAATGGGTATGTATTCACTCCTGGCGAGCAAATAGTCACGGTGGATGTAATGGATACTGGGAATGGGGATTTTGCTCAGGTTCTGCCCGCCGGTAGAGGCGACTGGTGGACATATGGACGAGACCAGCGACACCAGCATCTAAGTCCATACATCGGTCCACAGACGGCTACTCTCAAGTGGGAATACCGTGATCCTATTGGATTCTTCAGCCCGCCTGTGCTTGATGCTGACGGCACAATCTACTTCCAGACTACAGGCAGTAGTGGTGAGACGTTCATGTGTGCCATCAATCCTGATGGCACGCTGAAATGGAAAGCCCGGAACGAGGATGGTGACAATACTGCTCCAGCATTAGGCGGTAACGGTACGGTTTACGCTAGCATACGCTCCAAAGTTCTTGCGTTTAGCTGCGATGGCACGAGGAAGTGGGATTTCACATCTCCAGGCTCATGGGGAGATATTGCAGTTAGCCCGAACGGTACCATCTACTATCAAGCGCGCTATGCTGGTCTATATGCTCTGAACTCCTTTGGTATGCAGAAGTGGTATTACCCGATAGGCAATATCGCCCCGACAAGTCCCGCAATAGGAGATAACGGAGATATATACGTCAGTGGCCGCAGTACTACATCCAATCCCTCGGCGTACGCCTTTAATGTTGAAGGCGAGCTTCTATGGGAATATCAGACTTCTGGCACGTACATACCAGGTGTTGTGGTTAGCAACAACAGTACGCTCTACATTTCAGACCACTCTAAGTCTCTCTACTCGTTGAATTCGGATGGTTCTCTGGCATGGGAGTATACATTCCCAATCAACAAGATTCCATGGACTAGCTGCTCGCTTGGCCCGGATGGGAGCGTCTATCTGATAACCAGAGACGGAACGTTGTTTGCCATGGACAGCGAAGGGCACTTCAAGTGGAGCAAGTTCGTAGGAGTTGATCAGTACAGCCCCATTTACAATCCTCCTGCTGTTGGCGCCGACGGTGTCCTTTACCTCGGCAGTATGGACACTAACATTTACGCCATTAACCCTGACGGAACGACGAAGTGGGTATACGAAGCGAATATGCGCTCCACCTACGGTGGCCAAGCTATCGCTGAAGACGGCACTCTGTATGTCACCATGGACTACAAGCTATTCGCATTCGCCGATTAGATGAGAGCTTACATCCTCATCAGCTCGCGCACGTACTTCACCGGGATGGAGCCGTGGGACAGGAGCTGGTCGTGGAAGCGGCGCAGGTTGAACTTCTTGCCCGCGCGCTGCTCGTAGTCGCGGCGCAGCTCCAGTATCAGCTTCTTGCCCATCAGGTAGCTCATGGGCTGCGTCGGGGTCTGGCAGTAGCGGCGCACCTCGGCAATCGCGTTGACCTCCTCCAGTTTGGCCTCTTTGACCAAGAATTTCACCGCCTGATCAAAGGACATCTTGCCCGTGTGCAGGCTCACGTCAATGATGACGCGGCAGGCGCGCCAGAGCGTGTCCTTGAGCTGCAGCAGGCGGCTGCGTGGGTCGGAGTAGAAGCCCTGCTCCCACATCATCTCTTCGCAGTAAAGCGCCCAGCCCTCAACGAACACGCTGGTGCCGAACAGGTGGCGCAGCTTGTCGGGGTGGTAGGTTGCGGTGGTTATCTGGAGGTGGTGGCCCGGATAGGCCTCATGCAGCGCGGTTACCACGATGCCGGCCCTGGGGTGGCCTTCCAGCTGCTCCTTGGCGCGGCCGCGCGGGGTTCCGGCGGGCACCTGGGTGACCCAGAAGAAGCCCTCCTTCTTCGCTTCGTAGGTAGCAGGCGACAGGTAGGCCGCGTAGGGGATAACGGGCGCGGCGAATGCGGGGGTCGGCACTACGCGAAGCTTCTCGCCCCTGGGAATGGTGACCAACTTGTGCTGGCGCACGAAATCGCGTGCGCGCTTCATTTCCTTCGCATAGTAGTTGACGAGCTGCGCGTTGGACGGATGGTTGCGCTTGATCTCGTTCACCAGCCGCTCCCAGCTTTTGGTCCGGCTGAGCTGGCGCGCCACCTTCGCCAGCTCCGCCTTGGTCTCGCGTAAGTACTTGCGCCCGAGCCTCAGCAGCGAGTCGGCATCCTCGTCCACATGATGGTGGTTCTTGAGGATGTAATTGAACATCGGCTTGCCCACGGCGAACTTGCCTTGGCTGCGCGGCAGCAGGTCGTCCTGAAGGAACGCGATGAAACGTGCAAAGACCTTCTCCGCCCTTTCGGTGGCGCCCCTCAGGTCGTCCCGCAGCTTCCGGTACTCGGCGCCACGCAGGCTGGCGATGAAGGCGGGCACCGTGGCCTGCAAGAAGCCCAGCGCGCCCTGAGCCTCCAGAATGGCGCTCTCGGTAAACTCCTTTGGCGGGTTTTCCAGATTAACCATGGCTTCTCGCAACACGCGCGGCACCTGGCGCATACGGCGCAGCAGGTTGCGTGCACGCTTGTCTTTGGGCTGCGCGCCCCGCTGAATGAGCACGTAGAGACCGAAGAGAATCTCGTTTACGTAAGCGGAAGGCTCGCGCTGGTGGTCCGGCAGGCGCTCCATCCAGTACAGCCAGTAGGCCAGCTCGCGCCGCGCCAGCTCCGCATCCACCCGGTCGTCGCCCTCCAAATTGGCAAGCTTGAACTTCCCCGCACGCTTGAGAAGTGCGGCCATGCGCCGCCGGCGGTTTCTTATGGAAGCGGGGTCGTACTTGGCAAATTTGCCGTCGTACTGGTGCAGCCCCATCCAGGTGCCCCAAGTGGGGTATTCGCCGAGAACGAAGGCGAAGACGTCGTTCCGGAAGCGATCAAAAGCCCTATCAGCCATGTTCTCCCTCCCATATCACAGGCGATTCAGCTGCTATTCTAACATAGGCGCGCGCCAGGCTCGCAGAAGCTTTAAACCGCGTACCCAGCCCGTGTTGTATGCCGAGGCGCGTATCTGAACGGGCGATTCCGCGCATATTGCCGCCCGTGCCCGCAAAGTGTATAATCAGGTGTCAGGCTCGCCATTTCGGCCGGTCTTACCATCTTGGGGACGGAGGTTACTGCTTCCAATGTCAATCAGGCGCAGAATCAAAGCCGTTGAACAACGGGACCGCAAAGAAGTCCTAGCCGAATGCGTCATACCCTTTGAAGAGGCGTACACCAAGCTATTAGAGAACATCCGGGACTACCAGATGTTCTTTGGCGCGGGAGTGTCCGTCTCGGCCGGGCTGCCCACCGCTCAGGACATGGTGGACAGCATCGTCGTCAAGGTCTTTGAGAAGAGCAACCCGGCGAAGCGCGGGCAAATGACGGCGGAGGAGCTGCAGGATTGGGTATCGCGCCAGAAATGGTTCAACCCGGCGTACAAGTACGTGAGCACGCTGGAGAAGGAGTATCCGAGCGTATTCCTGCGCACGGAGCTCTTCAAGGAAATGTTGAAGGGCAAGCAGCCTTCTCCCAGCCACCTCATGTACGTAATCGGCGTGAAGACGGGCAAGTTCCACCCTCTGCTGTACACCACCAACTGGGACACCCTCGCGGAGGATGCTTACTACATCCTGCGCGGCACCAACTGCATCACCATTCGCGCCATTGACGAGCTTAAGTTCGTGAGCCTGGACGAAGGGCGCTATGTTGTCAAGATACACGGCGACTACGACAAGTATGACGTGCGGTACATCCGTGAGGGGATGGCTAAGCACCACGATGATATGAAGGCCTTCTTGCGAAAATCGCTGGCCAATAACAGGCTGTTCGTAATCGGGTACTCCGGCATGGAGTACTCGGTGATGAACACGCTGATCGAACTCACACATGATTATCCGGACGTCCTCAAGGGCGGCCTGCTCTGGGCCTACAAGGGAAACATCAAGCAGGTGCCCGAGTCCATTTCCGACCTTCTCGGAGTCGGAATGGAGAAGAACAAGGACTTCAAGCTCTTTGAGCTTGACGATAGCGATTACCTGTTTGAACAGCTTGCGGCCGACCTGGAGCTTCCCTCAACTGAGGAGGAGCTAGCCTTCTCCTTCCAGCGGTTTAACATCATCCCTTACGGCGACATCCGCCGCCGTGAAGGCTATCGCCCAATTGAGCTTAAGGAGCTGGTGCACCGCGACCTGTTGGACGAGGGATTCCTGGTCGCGAATTACGAAGTGATCATTGAGCAGTGGCAGAAAGAAACCAAGGGGATGTTCAGGAAGAAGGAAGACAAGGAGCGGGCCGCCAAGGAGGCGGAGCGCAAGCTGGTCAACCATACATACAATGACCTGAAGAAGGGCAGCTACGAGGACGCGATCAATAAGTTCACCAAGCTTGTCGGGATGTTCCCGGAGAACAACGACTGCTACTACGGGCTGGCCTGGGCGCACTACAAGATGGGCAACTTCAGCGAAGCGGTGAAGGCCGTGGACAAGGCGATTAGCCTGAAGGAGAAGGACCACGGGTACTTTATCCTCAAGGGGCTGATATACCGTGAACAGGAGAACTGGCAGGCCGAAGTAGAGGCGATGGGAAAGGCGCTGGAGCTCAAGCCGGAAATGGAGACCGTCCTCTACAATCTGGGCGTCACCTGCAGCAAGATCAACAACCTGGAGAAGGAGCGCGAGGCCTACGAGCGGTGCCTGGCCGCCTCCCCCAACCTGAGCACTGCCTGGTACAACCTCGGAATAGTGCTGTACGAACAAGGACGCAAATTGCAGGCCCAAAGGTGCTTCACTAACGCCCGCGAATCCAACGCGAAGCTGTTCAAAGCCTGGTACAACAACGGCATTCTGCTGGGCAAGCTGGGCCAGGACCACCGCGCCATGACCTTCTTTGATAAGGCGATTGAGCTGAACGAAGAAGACGACTTTGCCTTCAAGAACCGCGGCGTGGCCGAAGTGATGACCCGCAGCTATGAGCGTGCCAGGGAGACATACGAGTACTTCCTGGAAGTGGAACCCGACGACACCGAGACGTGGAACAACTTCGCCGTCGCGCTGCACGGGCTCAAAGAAGAGGATGAAGCGCTCAAGTACATTGACTTGTACATTGAGAAGAATCCCGAAGACCCGCGCGTCTGGTACAACAAGGCTCTGGTGCAGTGGGCCAAGGAGATGCGCCCGGAAGCGCTGGAGTGCTTTGACCGCAGCATCAGCATCAATCCGAACTTCGACCTCGTGTGGTACCGCAAGGCGCTGCTGCTGGGCGAGCTGGGCGACTATGAGGGCAAGGTGGAGTGGCTGACCAAGTACCTATCGGAAAACCCGGAGGACGCCAAGGCCTGGTTCCAGCTCGGCAGCGCAGAGGACGAGCTGAGCCACTGGAAGCAATCCATCCGCGCATACGACGCCGCGCTGAAGGTTGACCCCACCAACACCGACTTCCTGCTGCGCAAGGCCACGGCGCACAACATGCTGCATGAGGCCGAGCAGGCGGTTGACGCCACCGAGCGCATCTTCCACATTGACACGCAGATGCCCGAGGTCTGGTACCAGCGCGCGCTGGCGGAGGTCGATCTAGGCGAGCAGCTCAAGGCCATTAACTCGTTTGACCAGTGCGTGAAGCTAGACTCCTCACACAAGAAGGCCTGGCTCAACAAGGGTGTCATTCTGGCGCAGCTGGAGCAGTTCGCCAAAGCGGTGGAGCACTTTGACCGCGCCGTTGAGCTTGACCCGGAGTACGAGACTGCTTACGAGAACAAGTCGTACTCGCTGGTCCAGCTCAAGGAATACGAGCGCGCCCGCAAGGCTTACGACGATGGCCTGAAGCGCTTCCCGCAGAACGGGCAGCTGTTGATGGGCATGGCGCACTTGCAGGTGCTGATGCGCGAGAATGAGAAAGCGCTCGAGTACTTGCAGCAGGCGGTGGAGACCCAGCCCAGCCTGGCCGAAACTATCAAATACGCGCCGGAGTTTGAGCGCTTGCACATGGACCCGAAGTTCAAGCAGATAACCGGCGCCAGCGCATAGGATGCAAAGTGGCAAGCATGCGGTTGTTTGCGCCGTGAGTGGCGCAAGCTGCGGCCCGCTCGCGCTACGGCTGCTGCACCGGCTGTTTACCTGCGACTTGACGCTGCACCTCGTGTTCTCTCCCACCGGCTCAAGGATCTTTCGCCAGGAAACCGGCGTTGAGCCGCGCCTGGAAGCGGTGATCGCCGACATGCAGTCCGCGGGAACCGCTCTGGCCGCGGAGGTTCACCAGTATGAGCCCGGCGACCTGTTCGGCCTCATCGCCTCCGGCAGTTGCAGCTGGGACGCGATGGTTGTCTGCCCCTGCTCCATGGGGATGCTCGCGCGTATTGCGGCAGGATACTCAAACTGCCTTATAACGCGGTGCGCCGATGTTGCACTGAAGGAAAGGCGCAAGCTCGTTCTCGCAGCGCGGGAGACGCCGCTGTCGACGATTCACCTGGAGAACATGCTGCGGGTCACGCATGCGGGAGCGGTAGTGCTGCCACCGGTGATCGGCTACTACTACAAGCCTCGGACTCTGGAAGATGTGAACGACGCGCTGGTTGAACGAATCATGCAGCACTGCGGCCTTGAGACCACAGAAAGGTGGAAATGGAATCCCGAGGAGGCGGGCTAGTTGCGGGTCCAGCGGCGCTGCACCCAGTCGTAGCTGTCCATCTGGTAGATTCCCTCGGCGATGACTGAGCCTTCATGCTCGCCGTATATGCGGTAGTAGTAGAACTTCGCATAGTTATAGCTGCTCTCCTGCGGTCCGGGGCTGGCAGTACTCTCCCCTTTCAGCATACGGTCCACGTCACTCGGGCCAATGGCGGCACTCCTCATCTCAATCTGAGTTGAGACGATTGCCTCCACCAGCCGCTGGCGCTCTCCCTTGTCAGCAATCTCTACGATGAAGCCGTGGCCGGCGGCCCACTCGCTGTGCCAGGGCTCAAAGCAGGTATACGACACCGGGCTTACGAACAGCGGCAGCCATTCATCGGCAATCAACATCTGCATCTTGCCGTGGTCGCCCCCGGAGGCTTCACGGATGGCTGCCAGGTTCTCCAGATCGGCTTCGGTCCAGAGCGAGGCAAAGGTATGGAAGTCCGGCACGAAGCTGATGTCTGCCATATTCATGCGCGCCATCAATGCCACGTACACCGGCTGGTCAATGTAGTCGGTCCCCGCCCAGTCGGAGAAAAGAAGCAGCTTCTCCCGCCGCGACAGCTCCGAATAGGGCTTCACGGGGTCAGTAAGCGGCTCGCCGGCGATGTGCCCGAGTCTCTGGGCAACTCCCTCATAGAAGCCGCGCTGAGCTGTCCTGATTCGTTCCCGCGAGGGGTAGAACTTGGTCGGCATCGCGCGGCTGACTTCCTCCATCGTGCTGAACTCCGCCAGACGCTCACGTTCAAGCGTGAGCTCCGACAGCATGGAGGACACCCTGGCGGCAATAACCGCCTGCCGGTTTAGCTTGCGTTCCCCGCCTTTGCCGCCAGCCTCAACTGCCGCACTCGCATCCTGCACGGCGGTTTGCGCCTGGCCCGGGATATCGCTCATGCCGCCGGTCAGCAACGCCGACACGGCTGCAGCGATGCCGACGACAGCTGCGAGCGAAATCAGCCCGACCAGCACCGAGGGCTTGGCCTTGGGCTCCTTGCGCTTGTTTTGGCGGGGCGCAACCATTTCAGGTGTTAATACAGACTTCGGGATGCGGCGTAAGTTCCAATAAACCGGAAAACCATTCCGCGCGAGCCGCTAATCACTGACGGAGGCCACCCCGGTGTCGTTCTGCTCGGGATATTTCAGCCGGGCGTGGTGCAGGTTCACCAAGACGCGCGTAAACGCTCCCGCAATCCGGTTGATGTCGCCAACGGTCAGGCCGGATTCATTCAAGTATCCGCCTTTCACCTTGGAATCAACCACCTCCATCACGGTCTCGGAGACTTCCTGTTCGGTGAAAGACTCCATCGCCCGCACCTTAGCCTCGCAGGTGTCCGCCAGCATCACCACCGCCGTCTCGCGCCCATGTGGATTGGGCCCGTGGTAGCGGAAATCATCCTCATCCACTGATGCGCCGTCCGCCTCGGCCCGCTTCCGCGCCTCCTCGTAAAAGTACTTCACGATGGTTGTGCCGTGATGCTCGGGGATGAATGCGAGCACCTCTGACGGCAGGCCGGCCTTGCGGCCAAGCTCCAGGCCATCGGTGATGTGCTGGGCGATGATGTTGAAGCTGCTCTCCGGCGGCAAGTGCTGGTGCGGATTCTTGCTGAGGTCACTGATGTTCTCGGCGAAGAAGCCCGGGCGCTTGAGCTTGCCGATGTCGTGGTACATACAGCCCACTTTCGCCAGCAGGCCGTTGGCACCGATTTCGTTGCAGGCCTCCTCCGCCATTGACGCCATTACCATTGAGTGGAAGTAGGTGCCGGGAGCCTCCTCCAGCAGCCGCTTGAGCATCGGATTCTCCGGGTTGAGCAGCGCCTGAAGCTTGCTCGGCGTCAATTGCGCCGAGAGCATCTCCAGAATGGGGGTGATGCCCAGCGCTAGCACCGCCGCCGCCACGCCGGTGAAGAAAGCATATCCAATCGCCCACCAGGAGAAAGTCTCCACCGATACAAGTATCACCACCAGCACCAGCGCCAGGTTCGCCAGCCCGAGGTTGAAGCCGAAAACCGCTAGATGGCGCGGCGTGGATCGGCGATGAAGGAAAACCACGGGATAGGTGCTGGAGACCAGCAGGTAGGCTGCGAGATTGCTGTTGAAATTGAGCGCCAGGGAGGCTATCAGCGCCAGACCGATGCCAAAGTACAGCGCCAGGATAGCGTCGTACATCGTTACCAGCACAATCACCGCGGCGGCAATTGCGAGAGGCACGCAATAGTACACGTAACGGAACGGCATCCGGCCAACCGCCAGCGACAGCAGCAGGCTGACAAAGAAAATCGCTGTGAGCTGGCCCCACAGCGCGGGATTGCGGAATATCTGTTGCTTGTAGTAGCGTAGGTGGGCGTACCATACCAACATCAGCAGCAGCAGCAGCACTGCCATTCCCGCAAAGTTGTAGTGGCGCTGCTTGTACAGGCCGCTTTCCACCGCCTCCAGCTTGTCCAGCACCACGCTGTCAACCATCCCGCCGGCCGCGAGGATTATCTCTCCCTTAGCAATCGAGTGCGTGACCAGCTTCTTGATGTGCTTCTCCACCTCGGGAATATCAGGCGCTTCAACGATGTTCTGCTCCAGGAAGAACACCGCCACCTTCTCCGGCATGGTCAGCGACATGGACTCCATTGAGGAGTTCTGAAGCTGGCTGATTTCGTCTTTCGCCAGCGTGGTCTGCATGAAGCTGGTGAGCACTTCACGCGCGTAGTTCTGCACGTCGTCCAGCTCATCTTCCGAGAAGGTGATGAGCTCCGCCACAAACTGCGATGGGACTCCATAGTCCCCGGAGAGCTTCTCCACCTGCTGGTTGGCGTCGCCGCCCGCCAGCCGCGCCCGGTGCAGGCCGGCGAAGAAGTTGCTCATATTCAGCAACGCCCGCTCGGCCACGCTGGGATCCAGGATGCTGGCCTTGCCGCCCTTGCGCAGGGCGGACAGCTCGGCGGAGTCCACATAGGTGGTGTCCATCGGCGACTTGATGTCAAAAGCAACCACCTGCCCCGGCACCAGGCGCACGGGGAACAGGATCATGTGCACGTACAGCAGGCCGAGGGTGAAAGCGAAGAAGACCAGCGCGCCCGCAAGCTGCGTCAGCGCCAAAGGCGGCTTCCACTTGCGGCGGCCGGCCCGATTGTTGCGTTCCTCCGCCATCACTCCGCGCCTCCCGGGTCGCGCTCCTTCCCTTCAAAGCAGTCGTAGGCGTTAATGATGCGCTGCACTATCGGGTTGCGCACCACATCGGAGTGCTTCAGCTCAATCGTAGTGACGCCGGGGCCGAACTCCTTCAGCACGCGCAGCGCCGAGACGAAGCCCGAATCCTCGCGCTTCGCCAGGTCAATCTGGGTGATGTCGCCGGTGACCACCGCGCGGCTCCCCCGCCCCATGCGCGTGAGGAACATCTTCATCTGGGGATAAGTGGTGTTCTGCGCCTCGTCCAGGATGATGAAGCTGTGGTTGAGGCTGCGGCCACGCATGAACGCCAGCGGCGCGACTTCCACCACCCCGCGCTCAATCATCTTGCGCGCGCGGTCAAAGCCGAGGATGTCGTTGAGCGCGTCAAACAGCGGGACGAGGTAAGGATTGACCTTCTCCACCAGCGTGCCGGGCAGGAAGCCCAGCGATTCGCCCGCCTCCACCGCCGGCCGCGTGAGCACCAGCCGGTTCACCATTCCGCGCTTGAAGTGCGAAATGGCGGCGGCGACGCTGAGGAAGGTCTTGCCGGTGCCGGCCGGGCCGAAGCACAGCGTCACGTCGTTTTCGGCGATGGCGCGAAGGTACTCTTCCTGGCCGGGGGTGCGCGGATTGACGTTGGGCACCATCGGCAGCAGCTCGTTGCCCTTGACCGGCACGCCCTGCTGCATCTCCTCCATCTCCTGCGCCAGCCGTTCGTCAACGTCCTGTTCCTTCAGTTCCCCCTCGCGGCGCACAATGCGCAGCAGGTCGTGGATGACGCTGTAGGCGCGGCGCACGTCCTCGGGCGCGCCCACAATGTGAACCGCCTGGCCCTTGGTGTAGAGCTTGACGCCCAGATCCGAGCGCAGGCGGCGCAGGTGGCAATCAAAGTCCCCCAGGAGCTCCTTCAGCTCCCGGTTGCCCCGCAGGCTGATGGTTTCGCTCGCGAGGCCCTCCTCGCGCGCTTCCCGGTTGTCGAAGTCATCGGCTACCAAGCGTGAACTATGATTCTACCAGATTAGGGCTGGCGGCGGCTGGATGGCACCCTACTCCGCCCAGACGCCTTCGGCGATGACGCGCTCGGCGCCGTAGAGGCGGAAGTAGATAGCGTCCTTCACCGGGTGCCCGGCGGCCCGCTCCACCTTGGCGAACGCCTCCGGCTCCACGATGCGCTCAAAATACCCCTGGTAGGGCTCAAAGTCGCGGTAGATGGGGAGGAAGAAGTCGTAAGGCGTGCCGGAGGCGTAAGGCGGCGGGATCTTCCTCAGGTATTCCTTCAGCGATCCCCCCCCCTGTACGCTGTCAGACCTCAGCAGCTGCCTTAGCTGGTCGCGACTGAAGGAGTATGGCATCCAGTCCGCAACTGATGAAATGGCTGTGGCGCCTGTGGCTCTGAACCAGCTAAGCGCCGAGTTGTCGCCGTTCAAGGCGGTCGCGATCAGCACGCGCTCGTCCTGCATCAAGTCTGACGGCGCAGGCAGCGGGTCGTCCAGCGGAAGCCCAGAGATGCTATCGGACTTGAGGCCGCGCACATTGCCGCGTCTGACGGCGTTCAGCTCATCGTTGCTGGCGCCGGAGGTGTCCAGGGGAATCCTCAGCGCGTCGTTCAGCCTGGTGTTCCGCAAGAGCCCAGCCGCATAGACCCCCAGCTCGGCAGTCGTCTGCGCGTGCAGCCACTCCTCATAATCCAACGCGGGTTTGCGCGCCTCGGCAAGTCTCTCCCGAAAGCGGCGTAATGTCCTCTCGGAGAAATCCTCCGTGTGCAGAGCGCTAGCGGGGAAGCTCACGCTGTCCACCGGGATGATACCTTCCGCTATGACACTATCCTCGCCGAATACCCTGAAGTAGAACCACTCAATCTGCTTTAGCGCCGACCAATCGTGGCCGGGGGACGCCTGCACGTAAATATTATCCAGCTCCACTACGCCGGCATCCATCACCGCCTTCTCCAGCTGCTGTACTGAAGATTGGTCAGTTATGCGTTTGATGTAGCCGTTGCCGCGCGAAAACTCAGGGTGGTCGGGCTCAAAGACCCGGCCGCTGACGGGAGAGGCTACCCGCACCAGGAAATTCTTCGCCAACCAGCGGTCGCCCTCCTCCCGGGAGAAGGCCCGCCGCGCCTCTATCATTCCCAAGTATCCTTCGGAGCCAATTAGCCTGCGCGCATAAGCGCGTGCATCCAGTTCGTCCAGGCGCTCATCCACCCGCTGGTCGTTGGTGCACAGAAACGCCAACCGGAAGGGGAGCATATCGGAGCCCGGTGAGCCGTTGTCGCCCATATAGCGTTGATAGGTGTAAGTGGGGCTCAGCAACGCCCGCTCACGCGAAGTCAGTTGCTCATAAGGCTTCACCGGTGAATCCAGCGGCAAGCCCTCAATGCTCTTCAACTGGCTGCGGATGGGCCTCCAGCCATACTGAACCATATCCTGGTAGTATTCCGTAATTCCCGGCTGCTGCGAAAATCCACCAACCATCCCACGGGCGCGCCCCAAGTCAAGCGGTTCAGTTATCTCATCCACGAAGCTGCCGATGCTATCTGCGATATCATCCGGCAGGACCATCGTCATGAGTTTGTTGAGGAAGACCTCGGTTACGCGCTTCTCATACTCCTTCTGACCGACTTCCAGCGCGGCACCGAACCAATTGCCGATTGCAGCATAACCACTGGTGAAACCACCACCCGCACGGTCCCAGAAGCTTCCGGGAGCGGGAGTCTCGTTGCTCTCGGAAAGCGCGCCGATGATCCAGACGCCAGCCAGTAATACTGCAGCGACGGCGGCAATGGCAAGGTTGCGCCTCCGCGAAAATGCGCTCAGCTTTCGTCTGGCGAAGTACGCAGATTCTTTCACCTCGTCGAGCGAGTAGCCCGGCTGGTAGCCTTGCCGAAATTGGCGGGTATTCTCCACCCATGCGTCCAGGACAGCGGGATTGAGCTCACTCATCTTCTTTCTCCTTTGGCCCGAGCTTCTCTTCAGCGTACCCTAAGGCGCCTTCCAGCGCTGCCGCCAGCCGCCTGCGCGCGCGGTGGAGGCGCACCTTCACGGCACCGGGCCGGACGCCCAGCACTGCCCCAGCCTCCTTCAGCGAGAGGTCTTCCAGGTGGAAGAGCACGAAGGCTTCGCGCTCCGCCGGACGCAGCCGCGCCAGGGCGTAATCCACCAGCCTGTGGTCGTAGTCTTCCCTGGACGGGTTCGCCGAGGCGGACAGGCGCTCCAGCTCCGCCATCCCTGCATCCCGTCGCCTGCGCTTGTAGGTGTTGCGCCAGCGGTTGCGGATGATGGCGTAGAGCCAGGGGCGAAACTTGCCGCGGTCGCGCAACTGGCGGAAGCGCATAGCTGCCAACGCCACGGCCTCCGCCAGCAACTCCTTCGCCGCTTCTTCGCTGCCGGCGAGAAAGCGGCAGAAGCCGGCGGCGGCGGTGAAGTGCTCGCGGAGCAGCGCTTCCAGTTCCGGGGGCCATTCTTCGGTTCTGCGGGCCATGTATTACCAATGATAAGACACGCGGGGCCGCCGAGAGGTTACACGGGCGGGCTGAGGCTTCAATCCCGGCATCTTCGCCGCATGGTAAAATCGGTGAGTTCCGAGCCGCCCCGGCATCTTCCAACCAGGAGGAACCACTCATGCGGAGATTGATTCTCGCTTTGCTCGTACTCATTCTTGCCGTTGCCACCTTTTACTTCAGCGCGCGCGCCGCGGAGGAGGTCAGCGCGGTAATGCTGCGCTATCCCGACGTCAGCGCCGACAAAGTCGTCTTCGTCTACGACAACGACGTGTGGATAGTGCCCAAGGCGGGCGGCACCGCCGTCCCCCTGAGTTCGCCCCCGGGGCAGGAGATGCTGCCCAAGTTCAGCCCCGACGGCAAGGCCATCGCTTTCACCGCCAACTACGACGGCAACGAGGACGTCTACACCATGCCGGTGGCGGGCGGCATTCCGCAGCGCCTGACCTACCATCCTGCCACCGACCTGGTGGTGGATTACAGCCCCGACGGGCGCGTCATCTTCAGCTCCGCGCGGGAGCCGACCTGCCCCGCGGGATTGCGGCTGTACTTCGCCTCGCCCACGGGCGCGCTGCCGGAAGCGCTGCCGGTGGCCTACGGCGCCAATGCGTCCATCAGCGACGACGGCGTCTGGCTGGCCTACACGCCGTGGACCCGCGAGTTCCGCACCTGGAAGCGCTACCAGGGCGGGCGGGCGACCGACCTCTGGCTGTTCAACCTCAAGACCTACGAGTCGCACCGCATCACCCTGTTCCCCGGCACCGACGACCTGCCGATGTTCCACGGCGACAAGATCTATTTCCTGTCCGACGCCGGCCCCGAACACCGCCTCAACATCTGGGTCTACGACACCAAGAGCGCCCAGCGCGAGCAAGTGACCAGGTTCACCCGCTACGACGTGAAGTGGCCGTCCATCGGGCCTGACGACCTCGTGTTTCAGTACGGCGACCGGCTGCTGCTGCTGCACCTGTCCGACCATAAAACCGAGCAGGTGCAGGTGAACGTGCCCGGCGACCATCCGCACGTGCGTCTGCAGACGGTGGACGTGTCCGGCAGCGTGTCCCAGGTGGGTATCTCGCCACAGGCCAAGCGTCTGGTGGCAAACGCACATTGCGACATCTGGACGCTGCCGGCGGAGAACGGCTTCCCGCGCGACCTGAACCGCACCGACGGCATAGCCGAGCGCTATCCGGCGTGGTCGCCCGACGGCCAGTGGATCGCCTACTTCAGCGACAAGACCGGCGAATACGAGCTTTGCCGTCAGAAATCAGACGGCAGCGGCGCGGAAGAACAGCTGACCCGCAACGGGAACGCCTTCCGCTACTACCCGGTGTGGTCGCCCGATTCCAAGAAGATCGCCTTCTCCGATAAGACCGGCGCGTACTACGTTCACGATATTGATGGCGGCGAAACCATCTTCATTGACCGCGACCCGTGGGACGGCCAGGGGCTCACCGCCGCCTGGGCGCAGGACAGCAACTGGCTGGCTTACACCGTCGCCAGCGAACGCAACAGCAACAGCGTCATCAAGCTCTACGACCTGGCCAACCGCCGCTCCCACCAAGTGACCTCGGACATGTTCTCCAGCCGCGACCCGGCGTTTGACTTGAGCGGCGAGTACCTGTACTTCGCCACCGACCGGAGCTTCAGCCCAACCTTCAGCAGCTTTGACCAGGGCACCTTCGTCTTCACCGACGCGACGCAACTGGCGGTGGTGCCGCTGCGTAACGACATCGCCTCTCCCTTCGCTCCGAAGAACGATGAGGAGGAAATCAAGGAGGAGGAAGATACTAAGGCGGAGCCGGAGGAAGCGGCCGTGGACGCGGACGATTCCGGCGAAAACGCCGAGAAGGCAGCCGAGGATGAAGGTGCCGAGACTGCTAAGAAGGGCGATGGCAAGGATAAAGAGGTGGAGCCGTTGAAGATAGACCTGGAGGGCTTGGAAGAGCGGGCGGAACTGCTGCCGGTTTCCGCCGGTTCCTACTACGGCCTGCAGGCGGGCGAAAAGCGCGTGTTCTACCTGAGCGGATATGGCCGCCGCCGCGGCGGTGGCGAAGGCGGCCTTTCCATGTATGACCTGGCGGATCAGAAAGAGCAAACGTTGATATTGGGCGCCTCCGGCTTCGCCCTGACGCCCGATGCGAAGAAGATGCTGGTCTCGGCCCGCGGCGGCTACTTCATTACCCAGGCCGGCCCCGGGGCTTCGCTGGACAAGCAGGTGAACACCGACGGGCTCACGATGCGGATTGATCCGCGCAAAGAGTGGCGGCAGATCATCTACGAGACCTGGCGCCTCTACCGCGACTTCTTCTACGACCCCAATATGCACGGCGTGGATTGGGGAGCCGCGCGCGACCAGGCGCTGGAGCTGGTGAAGCACGCCGCCAACCGGGACGACGTGTCCTACGTGCTGGGCGAAATGGTGGGCGAACTGAACGTGGGCCACGCCTACGTCTGGAGCTGGCCCACGGAAGAGACACGCTCCATGTCTGTGGGCCTGCTGGGCTGCGACTTTGAACGCGCACAGGACGCGGACGGCAACTGGGGCTACCGCATCAAGAAGATCTACGACGGCGCGGACTGGGAGCTGGATGTGCGCGGACCGCTGTGCCACCCGGGAGTGGACGTGCACGAGGGCGATTTCCTGCTAGCGGTGAACGGCATACCGCTGGCGGAGGACAAGTCGCCATACGCCGCGCTAGCGGGGACGGCGGAGAAAACCACCGAGCTGACCGTGAGCACGAAAGCGGTCGCGGACGATGACTCCCGGCAGGTGCTGTTGCAGCCGGCGGGCAGCGACTACGAGTTGCGGCTACGCGCCTGGATAGAAACCAACCGCCAGCATGTCTTTGACCGCAGTGACGGGCGCATCGGCTACATCTACGTACGCAACACGTCCTGGAGCGGCCTTATCGACCTGCAGCGGCAGTTCCTCGGGCAACACAACCTGGACGGGCTCATCATTGATGAACGCTGGAACGGCGGCGGGATGCTGCCCGACCGTTTCATTGAGTTGCTCAACCGGCCGGTGCTCAACTACTGGGCGCTACACGACGGCATGAGCTGGCGCACGCCCTACCGCACGCATCCGGGCCCGCAGGTAATGATGATCAACGAGTCTGCCGGCTCCGGCGGCGACGCTTTCCCCTATTACTTCCGCAAGGCCGGGCTGGGCAAGCTCATCGGCACCCGCACCTGGGGCGGATTGGTGGGCCTGACCGGCAACCCCGGCCTCATTGACGGCGGCTATGTGTCGGTGCCGAGCTTCGGCATCTACGAACTCGACGGCACCTGGGCGATTGAAGGGCACGGGGTGGATCCCGACATTGAGGTCATTGACGACCCCACGCTGCTGGCCAAGGGGATTGACCCACAGCTGGAACGCGCCATCCAGGAGGTGCTGGAGGAGTTGAAGACGCACGCCTGGCATGATACACCCAAGCCGAAGTATCCCGACCGCAGTGGCGCAGGCGTCCCCAAGGAGGAGTGGTAAAGCCGCGCCCGGGCTCAGGTGCCCTTGACAACCAGGATGGGGATGTCGCCGATGTCGTGTTGCACCACGGCGACGGTGGAGCCGAACACCCAGTCGGCGATGGCCTTGTGGCCGTGGCTGCCGAGGACGAGCAGGTCCAGCTTCTCCTCACGGGCGATGCGCACCACACCTTTGGCGGCGTTGCCGTAGCCCATACGCACCGAAGCGGTGACACCGCGCTCGCGCAGCTTTGCCGCCAGCCCGTTCAGGTACTCCTCATCCTCAATCCGCTCCTGGTCCTCTGCGGTTCCGGGATAGACCTGCGCGGTGGCGCTTTCCACGATATGAATCAGCACCATTTTCGCGTCGCACTGCTCGGCGTAGGGCAGCGCGTGCTTAAGGATCTTCACATCGGTGTCCTTGACCTCCAGCGCCACGCCGACCTTGTGATACAGGTGCCCGGTGGGGAACTCGGGCAGCGCGGGCGCGACCGGCTTGTGCGGCTTGGCCGTGAACAGGTGCTTGAGCCAGGGGCGGAATACCATGTAGGCTAATAGTAGCACCAGCGCTATCCCCAACGGAATCCCGATAATGTCCGCCCACACGGAAGCCTGGCGCCACTCCTGGAACATCTGACCCGCCAGCCAGGCGTTCAGGCCGATGACCACGATGGCGGTTAGCCACGCCAGCAGGCGCACCCAGACTGGATTGGCGAACTTGCCCATGCGCTCGCGGTCGTTGGTGAAGTTGATGAGCGGAACGATGGCGAACGGCAGTTGCAGCGACAGAATCACCTGGCTGAGGATTAGCAGCTTGTAAGTCCCTTCGCTGCCGGCATGAGCGACCACGATTACCGCCGGGATAACCGCGAGCAGCCGCGAGATGAGCCGACGCGCCCAAGGCTGCATCTTCACCCGGATGAAGCCCTCCATCACTATCTGCCCGGCGAGGGTGCCTGTCAGCGTGGAGGACTGACCCGCCGCCAGCAGGGCCACGGCGAATGCTATGGACGCCAGACCGGTGCCCAGCAGCGGCGCCAGCAGTTCGTGCGCCTGCTGTATCTCGGTAACCACTATTCCCTTCTGAAAGAACACCGCTGCGGCCAGCACCAGGATGGCGGCGTTAATCAGGAAGGCGAACTGGAGGGCGATAACAGTGTCAATCAGGTTAAACCGGTTGGCCGTGCGCACGCCCTGCTCGCTGCGGTCAACCGCCCGGCTCTGCACCAGCGCGGAATGGAGATACAGGTTGTGCGGCATAACCGTGGCGCCGATTATGCCCAGGGCGATGTAGAGGCTGCTGGCGTTTATCTTCGGGATGAAGCCGCCGGCGACCTGCCCGAAGTCGGGCTTGGCGAGGAAGATCTCCACCAGGAAGCAGCCGCCCACGATGGCTACCAGGCTCACGATGAAAGCCTCCAGCCGCCGCATCCCCAGGCGTTGGAGGTAAAGCACCAGGACGGTGTCAAACGCGGTGATAATCACGCCGATGAGCAGCGGGATATGGAACAGGAGGTTCAGGCCGATGGCCGTTCCCAGCACTTCCGCCAGGTCGGTGGCGGCGATGGCAAGCTCGCAGAGTATCCATAGGGGGTAGGACACGATGGGCGGGTAGGCTTCACGGCAAGCCTGCGCCAGGTCGCGGCGGCGGACGATGCCCAGCCGGGCGGAGAGCACCTGGAGGAGCACCGCCATGAGGTTGCTCATCAGGACGACCCAGATGAGCTGGTAGCCGAAACGCGCCCCACCCTCCAGGTCGGTGGCCCAGTTGCCCGGGTCCATGTAGCCGACGGAGACCAGGTACGCGGGGCCCATGAATGCCAGCAGCCGCTTCCACCAATGGCCGAATGCGGGAATCCGCACGGTCTCGTAGACCTCGGAAAGGGAAACGCCGGCGTTGTATCGGGTGTCGGGAGCCATCAGCCTGCGCCCGCCGGGGCGCAATTAGTCTACCCGATTCTCCCGGGGGATGCAGCTATGGGAGCGGCTGCTAGTCCAGCATGGGATTCAGCGGCCAGGCCGACCAGATGCCCTCGGAGATGATGGAACCTTCCTCCTCACCATAGAGGCGCACGTAATAGAAGCGCAGACGATGTGGGTAGCGCTCGTAATAAAAGGGGTGAAGCCTTGTAGGAACGACTTCTTCCTCAATCGCCTTTTCGTATAGCTTAATGAGCCGGGCCAGCATATCCTCGTCGGCTATCTGGATAATGTATCCATTTCCTCGGCTCCATTCCCGGTGCCAGGGCTCGAAGGTGCGGCGGGTGATGGGGCTGAGCCAGCAGTCAATACTCCGTTGACTGCGTTTTGAGGAAACCGTCTGAATCCAGGTTTCGTCACGGAATCTGATCAGATCTTGCAGTACGACCTCGGCAAGTTGCTCCCATGAAGTAACTGCCTCATAGTCGGAACCAGCCAGGTCCTGCAAGTAATCAGTGAACGACGAACTGATGTTCTCACGAAAGGCCAGCGTCCGCTCTTCTCCGTCAGTCAGGTTCTCCCAGTAGACCAGGCTATCATTGAGCGGTAAGTCTGAGAGACTCCAGTCTTCCCCTATCTCGGGAAACTCGCCGTGTTGAGCCACTTGCAGCTCGTCCATCATCTCTTCATAACGCTCGTCAATCCCTTCAGCGCAGTTCTCGCACCATTCAGCATAAGGATTGTGTTTAGCCCACTCCCATCTGTCTGTGATCTTTGCATATTGCTCAAGACCTTCGTCTGTGAGGACATTCTCCTCGAGTCTCCGCGCCAGAATAGCTATCACTTCATCGTGCTCCCGGCGAAGAGGTTCGCCCCACGAAGCGCGGCTCCGCAAGCACCACGCTACACACTCTTTGATGACCTTATCTTCCCCGTACAGGCGATAGACGAAATACGCTACGTCATCCGGGTTCTCTTCTAGAAAGCCCGTATCGTATTCGTCGCCCTTTTCACTTGCCTGCTTCACCGCCAGCTCGTGGAGCTGAGCCCGATCGGCTTCATCGGTTATTTCGCGGATGATGCCGTTACCCGGCGAGAATTCCTCATGCCAGGGCTCAAACAGGCCGCCCGTCACCCAGTTCGCATAGTAGGGGAGCACGTTCTGGCGGAACCATTCCTGGTAATCGCTGGTGGGGAGCTGCCTCCGCTGCGACCGGACCCAACCGACGTAATCAGTTACCGTTACTAGCGGCTGCTTGCCCCGCTCGCACTCCACAATATCCCGGATGGAGCTCAGCTCACTCTGCCCGCTCAACGCCATCATGGGAGCTAGACGCAGCTGCGTCATGGCGTTATAGATGTTCCCCAGGTTACCCGACGTGCGGAAGCGAAGCATCAGCGTGTTCTGCTCCGCCAGCGATAGTTCGTCCAGTGGCTCCACTTCGCCGGTCAACTTGATCCCAGCGAAGGTCGCGCCGCTCGGTATGGGCAGCTCATTGATGCCGAATAGGTCCAGCAGCAGAGGCAGTGTCCGATAGTCTCCCAGCCCCTGAGGCACATCTGGAGGGCGAAAGCCTTCGTCGGGCCGGAAGAAGTCCTGAGTGAAGTCAATCGGGGTGTCCCACTTCACTTCCTTCAGGAACTGGGTGTACTCGTCCAGTAGCTGCTCACGATCCATATCCGCTTCAGCCTGATCGTTCTGGGCCTTGGCGTTGACACACCCTCCGGCAGCGCACACAAGCGCCACCAGCACCACCATCAGCCACCCGGTTTTCACATGGCGCCTCCTGTCCTGAGAGACTTCTCCTTACTATTCTACCGCAGCGGGCTAGTCGTCGTCCTCGTCCAGCTCGGCATAGAGCTTATCCAGG
>Ga0315542_1000755_pt1 | contig 20607 bp, 21 predicted proteins | sample SalMarSW160120MG_FD_202541 | JGI IMG/M metagenome (GOLD analysis project Ga0315542, IMG submission 202541) | Salt marsh sediment microbial communities from the Plum Island Ecosystem LTER, Massachusetts, United States - Salt Marsh Sediment SW1601-20 ... | reverse complement strand
CCCGGATTGCCGCCATACCCGCCTTCCAGCAGGACGGCAAATTCTCGCAGGAAAAGTATATTCGCCTCCTGCAATACAACCGCATGGAACCCGCCGAATTCGAAAGCGACCAGGCCCGGACCCTGGAAATCCTGAAGATGGACCGTCTCCTGCGGGACGCCATGGTCCTGCCCGAAGAGCGGGTGCGGGCCTATTTCCTGGCGCGCCGCCGTGAAGTGAAACTGGCGTTGGTCAATTTCAGGTGGCAGGACCGGATCAGAAATATCCGCATCCCCGAGGAAGCCCAGCGCCGCTATTACCAGGAAAACCGCCAGAAATTTTACCAGCCCGCGCAGGTGAGAGCCTCGCACATTCTGATCCGGACGAATCCCCAGGCTTCGGAGGAGGACAAGCTCACGGCCAAGCTGAAACTCGACAATATCCGGGAGGAACTCAAACAGGGCGCGAATTTCGCCCAACTGGCCGAAAAATATTCCGAGGATCCGGGCAGCGCGAAAAACGGCGGCGATTTGGGATACTTCACCGCCGAAGACATGGTCCCGGCCTTTTCCAAGGCGGCCTTCGCCCTGAAGGTTGGCGAAGTCTCACCGCCCGTGGAAACCTCTTTTGGTTATCATCTCATCCAGGTCACGGGGCGGCGGGAGGAGAAAAAGCCGGCTTTCGCGGAAGTGGCATCCGAAATCGAGAAAACCCTGCAGGAACGGGAAGCGCGCCGCAACACCAATGAGGACGCCGTTGCTTTCCTCGCCCGGATCAAGAACACGGGGGATTTGGTGCAGGCCGCCTCGGCCGCCGGCCGGAAGGTGACCACCAGCGGCTGGATCACGCTGGACAGCAGCCTGCCGCAGGTGAAAGATTCCCGGCGGTTCCTGGACCGCGCCTTCGATCTGCCCCTGCACCAGCCCCGCGCCATCACCGGCCTTGACGACGAAATCGCCTTTGTGGAGATCCTGGCTGAAAAATACCGTCCCTTCCGGGAGGAAGCCTACCAGCGGCAGCGCGATGAACTGGTGGAAAGGCTCCGGCGCCAGCAGGGGGACGAGCTGTCGACCGCCTGGCTGCAAACGGCCGAGAAAAAAGCCGACATTATCAATAATATCGCCAAGGAACAGGCCGAGGGCGTGACTACAACCGCCCGCGAAAACCCATAGCACCCTTCCCGCACCCGGACGCGTCACTGCCGGCGCGGGTTCCCTGATGCGCGGGCGCAGCCATTGGCTCATCCCTTTCCGGCTCCCCGTTGCCGGGCCCGCCACTCGCTTGGTTTCACAAACACACCGAGAAAGATACGCCGGTCAGCCCGGGACCGGGGCAGCCGGTTCCTGCGCCGCGGAGTCTCTTTTAGTCCAGTAATCCAGGGCGCAGTTCCGGAACCCCGGAATCCGTTCCCGTGAAATTATCTCCCTGATCCTGTGGTTTTCCCTCCGGTCGCCGATCCCCGCCGCCTTGACCCGGGCGGGAGGAGGCGAGGGACTTAAGGCTGGGCGGCGGGTTGGCTGGCGGCGAGATGCATCTGCAGGCCGACGAAATCTTCGTTCAACTGAAAAAAAATCCTGACCGGTTCCTGGGTGGGACGTTCAAAGAACACCATGCCGGTATAAACCGCCTCCGGCGCCACGTCCCGGGGCCAGAGGTAATTCCGCCCCAGCAGCCCGATTTCCTCCACGAGGCGCTTTGCTTCCGGAACCGCGTCCGGCGAGGAAGCCGGAGTGCCTAAAAGCCAGTTTTCCAGCCGCGTGCGCCATCCCAGGGGGAGCCCCTGGTTGAGATACTGGGTAAGCAGGCCGTAGGCGGTGACGATTTTCTGCTGGGGGTAGTCGGCGCGGATTTCACCGAGGAGCAGGTCCATTTCCCGGACGTGCTGCGGCAACAGGGCGCGCAGCCGGTCCAGCTTCTCCGAAACGATGTCGTCGGGTGATATGGGCCGCAGGCGCCTGCGTTCGGAATCGAGCAATTGCACGAAATTCTCGGAAATGTTGATCGCGGAAACCTGCGAGTGGTTTTCAACCCGGACCATGACCACGGCCGGATCCTGGCTGTCGTCCAGTTCCGCATGCACGCCCAGGGAGCCGATTTGGGCTGAGGCTTCCCAGAGCGCGGCGGGGACGCCCCGCGCCAGACACAGCGTCAGCATCGCGATCAGGAGGCATCTGGGCATCGCAATCCCCTATTCTGGAAAAATTCCGAGCCGGGACAATTGGGCGCCGATGCTTCCCAGGGGCAGGCCCACCACGTTGAAGTAGCAGCCGCCGATCCGCGTGACGAAGGCCCCGGCGCGCCCTTGGATCCCGTAGCCGCCGGCCTTGCCGCGCCACTCGCCGCTGGCAAGATACCGTTTCTGTTCCGCAGCGGTGACGGGGCGGAGGGTCACGCGGGTTCTTTCCAGCCACGTGATTTTCCGCCCGTCCGGAACGTGCTGCAACACCACCGCCGTCAGCACCTGGTGTTGACGGCCGGCCAGGGCCCGGAGCATGCGGGCGGCCTCCCGGGCCGTGCCGGGCTTTCCAAACGCGCGTCCCGGCGAGGCGAGCACCAGCGTGTCCGCGGCCAGGATCCAAGCCGGAAATCTCGCGCGCCCGGCCGCTCTCCGCGCCTTGGCCTGGGCAGCGGCCGCGGCAAAACGCGCCGCGTCACCGCGCGGCCGGCCTTCCCGCAGGTGCGCCGGGTCGACCCGGAAACGGTAACCGGCCTGCCGCAGCAACCTCCGCCGCCGGGGCGAAGCGGAGGCCAGGATCAGCCGGGGCCGGCCTGGGACTGCAACCGTTCTGCGTCTGGACATCAGCGGGGCGAGGCCTTCAAGGACGTGGCGAGCAGGCGGGCTTGGGTCCGGGGTTCAGCGCAGCACGCGCCGCACCCCGACGAAGCGGTCCCGCCAATATCGGTCGTTGGCATTCGAGATTTTGACCCCATCGCCCCTGCCGGGTGCATGAATGAACAACCCCTTGCCTAAATAAATGCCGACGTGGGAGGGACCGCTCCGGTCCGTGCTGAAAAAAACCAGGTCGGACGGCGACTCGTTTCCCAGTGAGACCGGCCGCGTCCGTTGGTACTGTCTCAGGCTGGTTCTGGGCAGGGATATTCCGGCGGCGCGGCGGTATACGTACTGCACCAGCCCCGAGCAATCAAAGCCCCGCGGCGTGGTGCCGCCGTAGCGGTACGACACGCCCAGCTGGGAACGCGCCTCGGCGACCACCCGTTGGGCCAGTTGCGGATCCGGCGGCGTCTGCAGGCCCGCGCAACCGGCCAAGATCACCGCCGCCAGGGCGCCTGCGGCCCGAAAGAGTCCGCGAGCGCCGTTGCAAAACCCCCTGCGCACGCTACAGCGTCAGCTGGACTTCGGGCAGATCCTGGAGCGCCGTCTGCAGCTTTTTTTCGTCCAGCGACACGTCCTGCAGCTTGCCGGACAAGTAGTTGTCGTAAGCGGCCAAGTCGAAATGCCCGTGGCCCGAGAAATTGAAGACGATGGTCTCCGCCTTGCCTTCGGTCTTGCAGCGCAGGGCGTGGTTGATCGCCGACCGGATGGCGTGCGAGGTTTCGGGCGCCGGAATGATGCCCTCCGTGCGGGCGAATTGAAGCGCCGCCTCGAAACAGGGCTTCTGGTCGTAGGCCTCCGCCTCGATTTGCTTGTCCTCCACCAGCAGGGACAGCAAGGGCGCGTCCCCGTGGTAGCGCAGCCCGCCCGCGTGGATGGACTCCGGCACGAACGTGTGGCCGAGCGTGAACATTTTGGCGATGGGGCCGATTTTCACCCCGTCGCCGTAGTCCCAGGCGTATTTTCCCCGCGTAAGCGTCGGGCAGGCCGTCGGCTCGACCGCCACGTAGCGGGTATGCGGATGCTTCCCGGTCAGGCGGTCGTGCAGGAAGGGAAAGGCGAACCCACAATAATTGCTGCCCCCGCCCACGCAACCGATGACCACGTCCGGGTAGACGCCGGCCATTTCCAGCTGGCGCTTGGTTTCCAGTCCGACGACGGTTTGATGCAGGATCACGTGGTTCAGCACGCTGCCCAGCGAGTAATGCGTGTCCTCGCGGGTCATCGCGTCCTCCACGGCCTCGGAAATGGCCACCCCCAGGGTGCCGGGATGGTCCGGCCGTGCGGCCAGGATGGTTCGTCCCGCCTGCGTGCGGTTGGAGGGCGAGGGATGGACGGACGCGCCCCAGGTCTCCATCATGATCCGCCGGTAGGGTTTTTGTTCATAGCTGCATTTCACCATGTAGACCACGCACTCGAGCCCGAAAAATTGGCAGGCCATCGACAGGGCCGAGCCCCATTGGCCCGCGCCGGTTTCGGTGGTGATCCGCTTGATGCCCTGCTGGCGGTTGTAATAGGCTTGGGCAATGGCCGTATTGGGCTTATGCGAGCCCGCTGCGGAAACGCTTTCGTTTTTGTAGTAAATTTTGGCGGGCGTGTCCAAGGCCTTTTCCAGGCGCTTGGCCCGATGCAGAGGCGTGGGCCGCCACATCCGGTAGATTTCCTGCAGCTCTTCGGGGATATCAATCCAGCGTTCCTGGCTGACTTCCTGTTTCAGCAGTTCCTCGGCGAACAGGGGCGCCAGATCCGCCGGGCTGCAGATTTGCTTGGTCACCGGGTGCAGCGGCGGCGGACAGGGCTTGGACAGGTCCGCCTGGATGTTGTACCACTTCCTGGGCAATTCCGATTCGGGCAACACAAAACGCGTCTGGTTCTTCATGCTTCCTCCTTGTCGGGTTCAGTGCGTTCGGGCGGGGTGGCGGACAAGGCCGACTGGATCAGGCCGTTGAGCATGGCCTCCACGCTGCGGTCCGCCGCCAGGAAATATATTTCGCGCAAGGCCGTTTCCTGCAGGCAGTGCTCGATCAGAGTCAGGAAGGTCGCCTCCACGGCGGCGGCCAGGGAAAACCGGCCCACGTCGGCCCCCACGGGGGGGATGGCGACGCTCCGGCAGTTGTTGCGGGAGGCCAGCTCCAAGGCGGCGGTGACCGCCTGATGCACCTTGCGCACGTCGGTCATCATGTCCTGGCCCCAGGCGGCCGCGTGAATGATCATCCGGCAGTTCAAGCGCCCGGGCGCGGTGGCCGCGGCTTCGCCCACGGCAATCGGGCCGAGATTGATGGCTTCCCGCTCCAAGGCCTCGCCGCCCTGCCGCTTCAACAATTCCGAAAAACCCGAGGAAAACCACAGGTAATTATTGGTGGGGTGGATCAGGGCATCGACCTCCTGGAAGGCCAATTCCCCCGAAGCCACGAAGATCCGCGTTCGATTCACCAGCAGGTCCATGCCGACTCCGCCTTGCGTTTGCGAGATTTTAACACAAGCGCCAAAAAGGATGCAATTAGTTTTTGCCCCGCGGGCCCCCGGTTGCGTATAATGCCAGTATTCGCGCCGTGGTCCCGGTCCGCGGGCCATCCCGCTCTCAAGACCGGGCATGATCCCTAAGAAGGTCGCGGGCCGCCGCGGCCGGGAAAGGAACCATGCCGAAACGCCAGGATTCATTTTCCGAACTCGTTGCACTCATGCGCCGCCTGCGGGCTCCCGGCGGCTGCCCCTGGGACCGCAAACAGACGCACACCAGCCTGCGGCCTTTTCTTCTGGAAGAAACCCACGAGGTTCTGGAGGCGATTGAATCCCGCAATGCGTCCAAGCTGCAGGACGAGCTGGGCGACCTGCTGTTCCAAATTATTTTCCACGCCCAGCTGGCCGCCGAGGCCGGACGCTTCGACGTTTACGACGTGGTCCGGGGCTGCCTGAGGAAAATGAAGCGGCGCCATCCGCATGTTTTCGGCGGTTCCCGCCTGCGGACCTCCCGCCAGGTGCTGGAAAACTGGGAAGAGATCAAAAAAAGAGAGCGCCGCGGCTCGGGCCATTCCCTGCTGGCCGGGGTTCCCCGCACGCTGCCGGCGCTGCTGCGCGCCCACCGGGTTCAATCCAAGGCCGCGCGGGTGGGATTCACCTGGGCCCGCATCGATGAAGCGCAGGCCAAGGCGGCCGAAGAACTCCAAGAACTACAGGCCGCGCTGGTGTCCCGGCGGCCGGCCCGCATCACGGAGGAGCTGGGAGACGTGTTTTTCGCGCTGGTGAATCTGGCCCGGTTCGCGGGCGCCAATCCCGAGGACGCCCTGCACCAAGCCGTCGGAAAATTCATCCGCCGTTTTGCGCGGGTGGAGGGCAGGGCGCGCCTGCAAAAACGCCCCTTGGCCGCCTACAGCACGCAGGAACTGGAGGCGCTCTGGAACCGCGCCAAGGCGGGCGGGCGCCTTACTCCGGCAGGGACGGTTCGCCGGCGGCCCGGTAGATCTCGTCCCCGTGGTAAAACACCCGCTGGATGGAAAAGTCCGGGCCGGCCAACACCAGGTCGGCGCGCCCGCCGGCGCTGATTTTTCCGAAGTTCCTCAAGCCCATGAATTTCGCGGGATTGAGGGCGGCCACGCGGGAGGCGTCCCACACCGAGAATCCCGGCAGAGCCGCGATCGTGATCATGGCCATCCATAACGGGTGCACTCCGCCGGCCAATCCCCCCGCGGCGTTGCGCGCCGTCCCGTCCCGGACCTCGAGGGTTTCGCCCCCGGACCCGGAACGCGACCCCTCCGGCAGGCCCGCGACCCAGCGGCAGTCCGAAACCGCCACCACGTCCCCCTGTTTGCCCCGCAGAAACAAGCTCAACGTCTCCGGCGCGAGATGGTAGCCGTCGGCGATCACTTCGACCGTCAGGCGCGCGTCCCCCAGTCCCACGCCCACCAGGCCGGATTCCCGCTGGTGGAAAGGACGCATGGCGTTTCCCAGGTGGGTGACCAGGCGCGCGCCCCAGTCGGCGCCCGCTTTGGCCTGCCCGGCGTCCGCCAGGGAATGGCCGAGGGCCACGGTTACGCCCGCGGCCGTCAACCGGCGGATGACCGCTTCCGCGCCGGGCATCTCCGGCGCCACCGTGACCGTCCGCAGTTCGTCGCCCCCGGCCCGGAGGATCTGTTCCACGGCGGCGGCGCTGGGCGCCTGGATGCATTCCGCAGGAATGGCGCCGCGCGCTTCCGGATTGAGGAAGGGGCCTTCCAAATGCAGGCCCAGCAGGTGCAGGGAGGCCTGGGGCCGGGCCCGTTTCACCAGTTCGGCCATGTGCGCGAGTTCTTCCGGACCGCGGTACAGCACCGTGAGCATCCAGGCCGTGGTGCCGTGGGAGGCGTGATAGTAGGCCGCGGCCAGCAACCCGCCGAGGGTCTGGGGATCGACGCCCCCGCCGCCGTGGCTGTGCAGGTCGATCAGGCCGGGAAAAACCAGGTAGCGTGACGAGCCCACGAAATTCTGGCTGCTGATGCGTTTGGCCGCGGTGGAAGGCAGAATGCTTTCGATTTTTTTGCCGGAAAGGACGACCAGCTTGTCTTCCAGGGGACGGCCCCCGGTCGCGACGGCGCGGGCGCGGATCACCAGTCGTTTCATGAAATCACCTTTCCAGAATCACGGTCGCGGCCGCGTAATCCCGGCTGTGCGAGAGCGAAAGCCAGATCCGCCTGACCCGGATGTCCCGGGCCAGCCGCTCGGCCTTGCCGGTCAGGTGGAGGAGCGGTTGCCCGGAGGGTTTGCGCACGATCTCCACCTCGGTCCAGCGCAGGCCCTTGGACCAGCCCGTGCCCAGCGCCTTGAAGAACGCTTCCTTGGCGCAGAAGCGGCCGCAGAAATGCTGGCCGGAATTTTTTTGGCGCCGGCAATACGCGATTTCGCGGTCCGTGAAAGTCCGGCGCAAAAAACTCCCGCCGCGGCGTTTCATGGCCCGACTGATTCTCTGAATTTCCTGGATATCGATCCCCACACCGAGTACCATGGCCGGTCTCTTCCACTTTCCGCGCTTTCCGCGCCTACCATGATAAACCCGCGCCCCGAACGGCGCAAGCCGGATCGCTCCCGCAGAGCCGTGAGACTATGAGGCAGCGGGCGGCACGCGAACGGCTTTCCGCTTGCATTCCGGCGCGCACCTGCGTATAGTATTTACACTTTTACCCGCTAAATCAAGCGTTTTAGCGATGGTGCCCCCGCGCCGGGGAAATCCGGAGTTTTTCCACTCATGACTCAACGCGCTCGATCCAATACCGTCCTTGCCGGGAAAGAAGGTAAAAAATTCGCGCCCGTGCAGGTCCCGGCCGGGCGGGAGAATGCCGCCCTTCCCCGGCCTTGGGTAACCGCACACCGGGGCAGTTCCCGGGTTGCGCCCGAAAATTCCCTGCCGGCGATTCTTCAGGCCGTCTCCGCCGGGGCCGATTTCGTGGAAATCGACCTCCGCCGGAGCGCGGACGGCGTAGTGGTTCTATTTCATGACGAGACCCTTGCGCGGATCGCGGGCCGGCCCCAGCGGGTCGAGGATCTTCCCTTTTCCGAACTGGCGCGCCTCGATGCCGGCGCCTGGTTTTCCCCGCGTTTTCGCGGTTTGAACATTCCGACGTTATCCACCGTGCTGGCGGCCTGCCGGGGAAAAATCAGCCTGCATCTCGAACTCAAAGGGCCCGCGTTCAACCCGGCTTTCCTTGCGGACGTCCTGGAATTGCTCGAACGCGAAACCTGCCTGCGGAACTGCGTCGTGGCCTCCGGCCGGGTCGCCGATGTGTCCGCGTTGCGGCGGCTGCAGCCGGCGCTGAAGGTGGGTCTGGTGCTGGAAAAACCGGTCCTGGATTTACAAGCCATGCCGTTGGATTTCGTCAGCCTGCGCAAGGATGCGGTCAACCCCGTCCTGGTGCGGGACCTGCACCGCCGCGGTCTGGATTTGCATGTCTGGACGGTCAATGATCCGGAAGAGATGAAGCGTTTTCTCCGGATGGGCGTGGACAGCATCATTACGGACCGCCCCGAGGCTTTGGTCCCTCTGCGGGCAGGGATGCGCGCAGGGGCGGGAAACGGAAACACGGCCTGATTTCGGCCCGCAAGCCTGACCGCCCCCGAACCCTAAAGCCTCATTGAAAGGCACTCGTCCCGCGCGGACGGGAGTTCGGCGGCCGGGGCAGCCGTAAAGCGGGGGCCTGTATGCAAACCGACGCCAGCGTTTACATCCTCACCGGCATCCTGTTGGGACTGGGCGCGGGGTTCACTCCGGGGCCGTTACTCGTGCTGGTGATCGCCGAAACTCTCAAGCACGGCAAACGTGCCGGCCTGCAGGTTTCCGTGACCCCTTTGCTCACGGATTTGCCGATCATCCTGCTCTCGACCTGGCTGCTCACCCGCGTCGCCGCGACCCCGGCGATCCTGGGAGTCCTGACGCTGGCGGGCGCCGCCTTTCTTCTCTACCTGGGCTGGGACAGCCTGCGTTTCTCGGGAGCCAGCGGTCCCGCACCCGCCACCGCCGGCTCCCCCTTGAGCAAGGGCCTGGCCGTGAATATCCTCAATCCCCACCCCTACCTCTTCTGGATCACGCTCGGCGGCCCGACTGTGCTGGCCGCCGCCCGCCTGGGCGTCATGCCCCCGATCCTGTTTGTTGCGGTCTTTTACACATGCTTGGTAGGCGCAAAAATATTCCTGACCTTGGCCTTGGACCTCACCCGGCCCTTCCTATCCAGCCGGCCCTATGTGTACGGCGTGCGCCTGATCGGCGCGGCCTATTTAATCCTGGCATTGTTTTTCATTCGGGGTGGGCTGGCACGCCTCGGCACGCCGTAAGGCGGGTCTCGCTCCGCGAGGCGCCGGAGTCATTCCAAGTCGCTCTGGCAGGATCCGCGCCGGGCCCGTTGGCCAGGATCGGCGGGAGCAGGAAGCCGAGGGCACGGCCTGGCCCGATCAGGTGAAAATAATCTGGGCTCCCTTGGATTTCTCATAAAAATCGCCGATGGTGATGATGGCCTCGACCTGGGGACAGAAGTTTTCCTTCTTCAGCCCGAACATGTCCACCGTGGCCTTGCAGGCATACAGACGGGTGCCGGCGTCGTGGACCATTTCGATGAATTCCGGGACGGGGGGAATGTCCAGTTTCGCCATGGTCTTCTTCATCCCGGCGGTGGCCAGGGCCGACATGCCGGGCAAGGCTCCGAGCCAGGTGGGCAGATGCAGGCCGGGATTCCCGACGGTGGCCAGCTTGATGTTTCCCATCCGGCGCCGGACGATGGCATCCAGGCCAAAAAAGGTGAAGAACAGATTCGCCTCGATGCCTTCCATGCGCGCGCCGTTGGCCATGATCAGCCCGGGATAGATTCCTTCCAGGGATCCCCGGGAGATGATGATCGAGACTTTGGTGACGGCTTCTTCGGACATGGCGGCCTCCCTATACGCAGCCCTGCGGCTTGGGCACGCCGGCGATCTTGGCGGCCTTTTTCCCCGGTCCGCCCGGGAACAGGGCGTAAAGTTCTTTGGTTCCGATCCCGCTCAATTTGCTGATCCGGCGAAGGTTCGGAGAAGCACCCTTCTCCTCCCAGTCGCGGCGCATGAATTCAATGACCTGCCAATGCGGGACGGTTAATTCCTGGATCCCTTCCTCCCGGGCGAGTTCCCGGGCAAGCTCGCGGGTCCAGAGCCGGGGTTGGGTCAAGTAGCCTTGATCGTCCACTTCCACGGTCACACCGGCCAAGGTTTTCTCTGGCATGACGTCCTCCTTTTATGATTCGGACTCCGCCTGGGGTGCGCAGGCGAGGCTCCCCAGGTCCTTGCCGGCCCGGCTCATCCGGGCCCCGATGCCCGGCAGGGGCCGGGCCTTGAGCAACAGATTCCAGTAGATCCATTTGAAAGCCAATTTCCCCCAATGATTCAGGCGGCTTTCCTGCAACAGGGACAGGGGTCCCAAGACCGGCAGGGGAAACTTCCCGCGCACGGGTTCCACTTCGTAATTGAAATCAATCAGCACCGCACGCTGGTAACCGGTCTCGATGAAGCAGTTGGCGTGGCCGTCGTAACCGGGGGTCAGTTCCCGGCCGTGGATATACCGCAGCAGGTTTTCCGTCAAGATCTCCGCCTGAAAATGGGCCACGGACCCGGCCTTGGACATGGGCACGTCCGTGGCGTCGCCGACCACGAAGATGTTTGGCCTCGCCAGGGATTGCAGGGTATGCCGGTCGGTGGGAACGAAGTTGAGTTCATCCCCCAAGCCCGAGCGGGCGATCACCGGGTCGCCCATGTTGGTCGGAACCGTAACCAGCAGGTCATAGGGAACCTCCCGCCCCTCGTAGGAGACAAGTTTACGGGCGTCCGGGTCCACGCGTTCGAGGTTGAAATCCGGGATCATGGTGATTTTTTTCCGGTCCAGCAGGTACCCCAGCACGGTCGAACAGTTTTGCCGCGTGAAGGCGCCCGCTAAGGGCGTGACATACGTGATGTGGGTTGGAGCGCGCACCCCCCGGCGCGTTAACCACCAATCCGCCAGGAAACTGAATTCCAAGGGCGCCACCGGGCATTTAATGGGCATCTCGGTGATGTGAACCACCAACTCGCCTCCCCGCCACTGCTGCAGGGCCTGATGCAGGCCCAAGGCGCCCTCCGGGGTGTAAAAATCAAAAATATTCCTGCGCCAACCGTCCCCCAGCAGGCCGGGGTTTTCCGCGGGAGCCGTCTTGGCGCCCGTGGCGATCACCAGCACATCGTAGGCAAGCGTTTCCCCGCCGGCCAGTTGGACGCGGTTTTGCCCCGCCTCGATCTTCTCGATACCTGCCAGCTTGAATTCCACGCCCTTCGGGATCAAATCGGCCTTGCGTCGGACGACGTCTTTTTCGCGGTACAGGCCGAAAGGAATGAACAGGAACCCGGGCTGGTAGTAGTGCGTGGGGTTCTCGTCCACGAGGGTGATGGACCACCGGCGGCGGTCGAGTCTGCGCTGCAGGCGGGCGGCCATGATCGTGCCGCCCGTGCCGGCGCCCAAGATGACGACTTTTTTCATCGTGCCGTTCCTCCGTTTCCGCTGGCCGTGTCCTCCGCGGGCTGAGCGACGGCGTTTTACCTGCTCAGGGAGGACAAATTTCCCGCGAAATCATGCAAGCGGGTTCGCGATAATTTTTCCAGAACTTCCTTTTCCCGGCCCCGGATGAATTCACCCAGGGCGCAATTTCCATCGCAGACCGGGTTGCCCAGCAGACACTGCGTCAGGACCAGGGGGCCCTCCATGGTTTCATACAGGGCCCGCAGCGTGATCTTCTTGGGCGATTGCCCCAGGCGGAATCCGCCGTTGGGCCCGCGCTTTCCCCGCACCCATCCGGTCTGCTCCAGACGCTGCATGACCTTGGCCAGATGGGCCTCTGACACCCCCAGCTTTTTGGCCATGGTCCGGGTCGTCACCCGCCGTTCACCCAGATTTGCCAAATAGGCCATGGCGTGAAAGGCCAGCGCTACGGCATCCGAGATGTGCAGAATTTTGGCCATCACACCCTCCGGCTATTTATGTTATTATAGTACTACAATACCTTTATTATGGCAAGAAAAAAAGGCCCGCCTTCCGCCGGCTTAAGTGGATTTCCCCCCCGTGAGCAAGCCGGAATAGACCTGAATATGATTGCGGCACATGAGTTCCTTGGAGAAATGATCCACCGCCACGGAGCGTCCCGTGCTTCCCAGCCTTTCCCGCAGGGCGTCGTCGGACAGGATCTGATTGAGTCGGCCGGCCAGGCTCTCGTGGTCCCGCCCCGGAATCACGTACCCGCAGATGCCGTCCCGGATCACCTCCGGCATTCCGCCCATGTTGCTGACCACCATGGGACGTGCCATCCCGATGGCTTCCAACAGCGTGAGTCCGAAGGGTTCGGAGGCGGTGGAAGGATAGACCGCCACCTGGCAGGCGGCGTAGAGCTGGGGCATTTCCTCGATGCGGAAACTGTCGATGAGGATGTTTTTCTTCAGGCCGAAGTACTTGATCAGGTTCAGGATGTAGCTGATGTCCTTGTTTTGCGTGTGTCCCCAATCCACGATATTCTTGGCCCCCGCTAAGACCAGCATGGCGTCCCGGAAGCGCTCATGAATCAGGCGGAAGGCCTTGATCACCACGTCGCTGCCCTTTGCCAGCCCCAGCCGGGCCGGGTGGAAAATGATGCGCTTGTTTTTCAGTTCCGGAAAACGCTGCAAGAGCGGGTGCGGATTGACGCCGGGGTGGAAAAACTCCAGGTCGATGCCGTGGTGGATCACCGTGATCTTTTTCTCCTCGCAGCCGACGCCGGTGAGCTCCCGCTTGATGAAATGGCTGACCGCGATGATGTGGTCCCACGGAATGTCCCGCGACAGCTGCAGGAACAGGATGTCGTCCCAGGCGTTGTGTGCGGTCAGGATCAAAGGGACGCCCCGGGCGTGGCAGAGGTCCGCCAGCAGCTGGGCATGGACGAAGGTGAAATAATGCAGGTTGTGCGCGTGCACCACGTCCGGGCGGTTCCGCTCCAGAAAATCTTGGAAGGTCTGGCCGATTTCCTCGCGCAACAATTCCGCATCATGCTGCATCAGGTAATCCAGGGACATGTAGGGCGTGCGCTGGACCGCGACGCCCTGATAATCGACGCGTTCGGGCAGATCCCGTTCCGCGCCGGTCAACAGGAAGACCTGGTGGCCGTTGCGGACCAGTTCCGGCAGCAAGATGGTCAGGTGCGTTTCCACCCCCCCGATGACGGGCGGAAACGCCCAGTGGATATGGGCGATGCGCAGGGCGCGCCGGTCCTTGGACTTTGCAGGGCGTTGCGTTTTGGGCGTCTTCATGCTTTCGGCCTCGGGCGTTTTTTCTGGTAGCGGAAGGCCAGGGTGCGGTTGCGCGTCAGACGGTGTTGCGCGCCGTCGATGGCGATCCGCAGCGGCTCCGCGCTTCTCCGGGTCTCCCAGCGCAGCTTGATCTGCTCCGCGTCGATGCTGACCCAGACGGGATTTCCCCGCCACAGCAGGCAGAAGGACAGGCGGCGCCACCCCGCCGGCAGGCGGGGAGCGAAGGCCAGCATGCCCTTGCTGGCCCGCACGCCGCCGAAGCCCAAAATCACGGCCTGCCAGGTCCCGCCTAGGCTGGCGGCATGAATTCCATGCTGGGTGTTATGATGAATGTTCTTTAAGTCCGTCAGCAGCGAGGCCGTCAGGTAGCGCCGGGCCTTGACCGTGTCCCCCACGCGCGCCGCCATGGCCGCGTAGATGGAGGGCGACAGGGAGGATTTGTGCAGGGTGCGGGCCTCGTAGAACTGGTAGTTTTTCAGGATCTCACCGGGGGTGAATTCATCCGGCAGCAGGTACTGCAGCATGACCACATCCGCCTGTTTGACGAACTGCGTGCGGTCGAGCTTCCGGGCCGGCATTTTCGGCAGCACCGGAATGAAATAGTCGTCCAGTTCGGGCAGGGGCAGGTGCGGCCGTTTGAAGTAACCGTCGAAGGCCTCGAGGATGTCGCCCTTGCGCTTGAGGTGCAGCTGCCCGGCGATGCGGTGCCATTCCTCGGGTTCGCGGGTCCGCAACTGCAGGCGCTGGGAGAGCTTGCGCACCCGGGCCGCGTGCTTGCTGCGCAGGATGCGGTACAGCCTGGAGGCCATGTCCAGGTTCCAGCGGGCGAGGTAGTTGGTGTACGCGTTGTTGTTCACGTTCTCGTGGAATTCATCCGGCCCGGTGACGTTTTTGATCTCGTACGCCTTCCGGCGCCGGTTGAACGAGACCCGGCTGGTCCAAAAGCGCGCCGTCTCGATGAGCATTTCCAGGCCGTACTTCAGCATGAACTCCTCGTCCCCGGTGATGAGATAATACTGCATGATCCCGTAGGCGATGTCGGCGGTGATATGCTGCTCGTACTGGCCGGTCGTGATGGCCTTGATGGTTCCGTCCAGGTCCTTGTGCCATTCCGGAGTGGTCTCCTCCCCGGTGTCCGCCGACTCCCAGGGGAACATGGCTCCCTCGAAGCCGCGGGTTTTGGCGATTTCCCGGGCCTGCGGCAGGCGGTGGTAACGGTACAGCAACAGATTGCGCGCCACCTTGGGCAAGAGGTGGATGTAAAAGGGAAGGGTGAAAATTTCCGTGTCCCAGAAGGTGTGCCCGCGGTAGCCTTCGCCCGAGAGGCCCTTGGCGCCGAGGCCGACGTCGCTGTCGCTGTCGTTGGCCATGAGCATCAGGTGGTACAGGTTGAACCGCAGGGCCCGTTCCGAGTCGGGGTCGCCCGCAAGGGTGATGTCGGTCCGCTTCCAGCGGATGGCCCAGGCCTTGGCGTGTTCGTGAAACAGCGCGTCGAAGCCCTTGCGGGCCGCGCGTTCCACGTTTTCGATGGTGGCTTTCCGGATGCGGCTGGGGTTGACGTGGCGCGACGTATAGACGGAAATGTACTGGGTCAGGCACACGGTTTCCCCGCGCTTGACGTGAAGCTCGAAAGTCCGCTGGGGCTGGTAGTAGGTGCGGTTCCGGTGTTCGACCTCCATCAAGGTGGCGTAGGCCAGCAGGGTGGCCTTTTCGAAGGTCTTCACGCTCAGGTAATTGACATCGCCCTGTTTGCCGACCTCCTGCAGGTTGACATGCTTCTTGTCCCCTTCGGTCGTGATGCCCTTGTTGACCACGGCGGTATTGACCGCGGACAGGATGGTGAAGGTCGCGGGGCCGTCCAAGGGCGTTAAGAAGACGCGCATGACCGCCAGGTGCCGGTTCGGCAGGGAAAAAAAGCGCATGGACTGGTAGGAAAAGCGCTGCTTGCCGGCATTGGCGTAAACCGTGCGCCGGGCCAAGGCCGCGCGGCGCATGTCCAGGATGCGGCGGTGGTCCAGAACGTCCATGGCCGTTACGTCCAGTTTTTCCCCGGCGGCCGAAATGCGCAGATCGATGGGATTGGGCGCGTTGACGAGCTCCGGCACCTGCGCGCCGAGACGGTCGAACACCCCCGCAAAGAAAGTCCCCGGACTGCAGCCGCGGGGATTTTCCTCCAGGATGCCCCGGCTGCCGACATAGCCGTTGCCCAGGGTGAACCAGGTTTCCTTGACTCCCTGCAGGTCCGGAGACCAATCGCTGGAATAGATCTGCCAGCGGGCATCGGACAGGTAGGGATTGAAAAAATCCTTTTCTTTCAGCATATTCCCTCGCGAATCAGCGTGAACTTTGATTGTAGCAGTCCGGCGGAACGGCTGTCAATCACGAAGCCGGTCAGTACAGGATGCCCACCACCGCGCCGGTCATGCAGGTGGCCAGGGTGCCGCCGAGAATGGATTTAAACCCCAAGGCGACAATTTCCTCGCGGCGCTCCGGCGCCATGGCGCCCAGGCCACCGATCAGGATCCCCAGCGAACCGAAATTGGCGAAACCGCACAGGGCGTAGGTCAGGATCAGGCGGGAACGTTCCCCGAGCGCTGCGGCCGGCAGGTGCGCTAAGTCCAGGTACGCCAGCAATTCGTTCAGGACGGTCTTGGTGCCCAGCAGGGTGCCGGAAACGGCCGCTTCTCCCACCGGTACGCCCATCAGCCAGGCAACCGGCGCGAACACCCAGCCGAGCATTCTTTGAAAGGTCAGGGGTTGCCCGCCCACGCCCGGCAACAGCCCCAGCAGCAGGTTGAGGAGGTGCACCAGGGCGACCAGGACCACCAGCAGGGCGATGATCTGGATCAGAAGCTGCACGCCCGCCAGGGTCCCGCGCGTGATCGCGTCCATGGCGCTCCTGGCCTCCTGCGGCAGGTCGAGGCGGCCGCTGGACGGGACGCCGTTTTCGGGGATCATCAGCTTGGCGACCACCACGGCCGCCGGCGCGCTGATGAGCGAGGCGGTCAGCAGGTGCCCCAGAATGCCCGGGATCACCCTGGCCAGGATCGAGGCATACAGGACCATCACCGTGCCGGCGATGGTGGCCATGCCGGAAACCATGAGGGTGAACAATTCGCTGCGGCTGATGCCCGCCAGGTAAGGCCTGACCAGCAGGGGCGCCTCGACCATGCCCACGAAAACATTGGCCGTGGTTCCCAGGCCTTCCACGCCGCCGATGCCCATGGCCCGCCGCAACACCCAGGCGAAACCACGGACAAACCACGGCAGAATCTTCCAATAGAACAGCAGGGCCGAAAGCGCACTCATGACCAGCACCAGGGGCAGGCCCCGGAAAGCCAGAATGTAGCTCGCGCCCGGAAACGTCTCCCGGAAAGGCAGGTCCGCGCCTCCCAGGTATCCGAACACGAAGGCGGTGCCCGCGCGCGTGGACCGCTCCAGGGCCAACACCAATTGATTCAGCCATGCAAACGCTTGTTGGCTGGCGGGGATTTTCAGCAAGATGGCGGCAACAGCCAGCTGCAGGCCCAGACCGGCCAGAAGAGTTTTCCGGTTGATCCGGCGGCGATTTTCGGAACAGAGCCAGGCCAAACCGGCCAAAATCAGGAATCCCAGCATGCTCTGCACTCGCTCCATGTTCACTCCCCCGGGTCAGAGGTGGAAAATTCCGCAGGAAAAAGCGCTTTATTGTAAGGGAAATCCGGCGAAAAATCCCAAAAAAAAAGCCTCCTGCAACCGCAAGAGGCTCTTTCATCCGGTCAAGCAAAATGCACCTGCGCGCCGGGGCTGAAAAGGAGTGCGAAAAAACGGCCGGGCGGCGTTAAGGCACAACCTCGATGGTCTCGGCTTTTTTTTGCTTCGGTTCCTCCGTGGTGGCGTTTTCGGGATATTTGGCCTGGTTGCCGATATCGATCAGGAAGATGGTATAGTTTTCGGGGTTGACGGCTTCGGTGACCAGGTGGTAGACCACGTCGCCCGCCTTGGCATGTTTGACCGTGTAATAGAGCTGGATCACCTTTCTACCGGGCACCAGCTGGTAGGCGTCAAACACGGCTTTCTCGATGGGGCCGAACTGGTCCGTAACGGCCTGCATATCCGCGGTAAATTGCTCCAAAGACCCCTGCGGCCCGAACTTGATGCCGGGCGACAGGTATTGCTCGTAGGCCGTCTGAAAGTTTTTATCCATGAGCGCCTTGAAAAAGGCATTCCCCGCGGCAATGGCCGCATCCTCGTCGTGGGTGAAAGGCTGGCGCTGGGCGCAGCCCAGAGCCAAAAAACCGAGTATGCAAAGGGACAACCACTTTTTCATGTTCCGCCTCCTTGCCAGGTTGGCCTGCCGGTAATCTAATATTGAAACAGGCCGCTTTCTTTTGCAAGCGTTTTCAGACCCTGCTCCGCGGCCTGCAAAAACCGGTGCCGTGCGTTCTTTAGACCACCTCGTCGTCCGGGGTGGCGAACACCCCGCCGCCGAGGTGATGCAAGGTCTTGCCGGCCGGCAGATGGACCAGCAGCCGCTCCTGGAAACCGTCGTCCCGCGCCAGGGCGAACCGGCATTCCCCCAAAATCAGGCCCATGTCTTTCAGTTCGAAGTTTTGCGTCACCACGCCTTCCAGGTAGGCCAGGCAGCCGTCCGGGACTTTCAGTTTCAGCCCGCGGCCCTGCCGCACCGGAAAATTGAAGCGGGAGTATTTATCCACCTCCTTTCCCGACACGGATCCCAAGTCGCGGACCAGCTGGGCCTGGTCCGCGATGGGAACGCAGAGAATGAAAATGCCCGTGGTCTGCAGGTTGCGATAGGTCTGGTGCGTCCGCTCGATGGCCAGCATGACCTGGGTGGGAGCGTCCTGCACCGGGCAATTCCAGGCAATCGGGGCGACATTCGGCCGGCCGTCCGAAGCCTGGCTGGCCACGAGCACCAGCGGACCGTGGCCGAGCAGGCGGTAGGCCAGATCCACATCGATTTTCCGGTAGTCCATCGCGCAGCCTCCTTGCGCCATCCGGCCGCCGCAAACCTTGTGCCGGGTTTCCCGCGGCCCGGTGTTCGCTCCGCGGGCTTTTGGGCAGATTTGGTTTTGACACTACCCTCGCAAATATGCGACAATGCTTTCACATTATACTCCAACCGCCCAGAGGTCAATATGGATCAAGTTACCTTCAGCACGCAGACTTGGCTGGACGCCATGAAAACGGCCGCCCAGGAGGTGGTGAAAACCACCTTCAATCTGGCCGGATTCGAGGGCGCCACCCGGCAGGACAACCTTCCCTGGAACAATACCATCGGCGCCTACGTGCCCTTGGTGGGCAAGCAATACTCCCTGCAATTGGGCCTGGTTTCCACCGCCGAGGGCTGCCAGCGCATCGCCCGCAGGCTGCTCAACCTCAAGGAGCATGATATCCTCCTGGAGGAGGAGATGGCGGACGCCATCCGGGAAATCGTGAACATCCTCGGGGGCTTGAGCAAAAAAATCATCGAAGGCGACATCCCCGCCTCCTCCCTGGGGTTGCCCATTTTCATCAACGGCCACATTACCATCACCAAGGAGCAAACGGCGGGCTCGGAAATGATCAAAATCGGGGACGTGATTTGTTATTTGATCGTCCTGCGGCAAAAGTAAGCCTCCGCTTCCGGCCCGGCGTGCGGCCAGTCCCGACCGGAGGCGCCGGCCGCGGGCGCCGGACGGAAGAGACTTCGATCCCGCACGCCCATGAAACTCAAACCCATTGACGTCGTCAGCCTCGTCTACTCCGCCCTCCTCTTTGTCCTGATCGCCTGTTTTCGCGCGCAAGTACGGCATTGGCCCTGGTATTTGGGCTTCCTGGCCGCCTACGCGGTTCTGATTTTCCTGCTCGTGGGTTTGGACGCGCGCTTTCCGAAAAACCGCGCGCTGAAATTCCTGCGCTTGACGTATCCCCTGCTCACGACCCTGGCCGCCTACAAGTCCATCGAGGGCTACGTGCTCGTCCTGCACGGCCACTTCCTCGACGGCGCCGTCACGGGCCTGGAAAAAGCGCTGCTGGGCGTCAATCCCACCCTGGCCCTGGAACGCATGGTGTCCCGCCCGCTGAATGAATTTTTCATGTTTGCGTATTTTTCCTACTATTCCTTCATCGTCGTCCCGCCGTTGTGGTTGTTCCTCCAGCGGCGCGATCCGGAACTCGAACACCTGGTCTTCAGCCTGATCCTCACGTTTTACGTCTCCTACCTCGGATTCGTGCTGCTGCCCGTGGAAGGGCCCCGCTACGCCCTGCGGGGCCTGTACGCGGTGCCCGAATTGCAGGGCTACGTCTTCGCCCCGCTCCAGCGCTGCATCATGCGGGCGGGGGAGGCGCACGGGGCGTGTTTTCCCTCCTCGCACCTGGCGGTGGCCTGGGTGGCCTTGTTCTCGATCCGGAAGTTTTTCGGCCGCAAGCCGTTCTGGATCCTGCTGCCGCTGACCGTCGCGCTGTCCGTGTCCATCGTCTACAACCGCTATCATTACCTCTCCGACGCGGTGGGGGGCATGCTGGTGGCCTGGCTCTGCTATCAAACCAGCCGCCGGGTGTACCGCCGCGCGCCCGGAGCGGACCGCGGGCCGACACCGCCGCCCGTGGCCGCCGCGGCGGGGGGCGGGGCGTAAAAAGCCTTCCCGCCCTTTACAACCTCCCCGCGGCAAATTATAATGAACGACCATCCTGGTGCCAGGAGTCTTTCCATGCCCGAGCCGACTTCCACCGTTCCGGGTCAACCCGGCCGGCCGGTGGATTTCATCCGGAAGATCATCAGCGAGGACCTGCGGACCGGTAAAAACGGAAACCGGGTGGCCACCCGGTTTCCGCCCGAACCCAACGGGTACCTGCATATCGGGCACGCCAAGTCCATCAACCTCAACTTCGGCGTGGCCGCGGAATTCAACGGGGTCTGCCACCTGCGCTTCGACGACACCAATCCGGAAAAAGAGGAGCGGGAATACATCGAGGCCATCGAGCGCGACGTCCGCTGGCTGGGTTTCGATTGGGGTTCGCAT
>Ga0315542_1000754_pt1 | contig 20624 bp, 16 predicted proteins | sample SalMarSW160120MG_FD_202541 | JGI IMG/M metagenome (GOLD analysis project Ga0315542, IMG submission 202541) | Salt marsh sediment microbial communities from the Plum Island Ecosystem LTER, Massachusetts, United States - Salt Marsh Sediment SW1601-20 ... | reverse complement strand
CTCGGCGAGGTAATCCAGTGCTTCATCGACTCCTCGAGGAGCAACATACTTCATCTCTTTCATTTCCTCTTCACCCCCTCATCTACCTCTTTTCATAAAATGCGACAGCTCCCAGAATGATGACTCCCTCCACTATCCATTGCCAGTAACCCGATACGCCGAGGAGATTCAAAGCATTGCTCAACACCGTAAGTATGAAAATACCCGCGAACGTCCCGGAGAGCCCTCCCTTCCCTCCACTTAAAAGGGTACCTCCGACCAGGACGGGAACAAGGGAGTCAAGCATATACGGGGCGCCGATCAACGGATCTCCCATCCCCATTCTCCCTGCCAGGAAAAGCCCCGTGAAAACCGCGGATAAACTGCAGAGCATGTACGTGAATATCTTGACCCGATCGGTTTTTACTCCGGACCGTCTCGCTATTTCTTCATTTCCGCCGAGAGCGTAAATGTGCCTGCCGAAAGGGGTCCTTTTCAGAACAAACATGCCGGCGGCACCAACCGCGACGAGAAACAGGAACGGTCCCGGAACGAACCCGACCTGTCCCCAAGCAAAAGACACCAGTAACGGAGCGGCCTCGCCGTAGGCCGCGTTCGTGTACACCAGGACTCCACCCTGAACGATGGACATGGTACCCAGGGTCACGATCAGGGGCGAAATGCCTGTCTTGATGATGAGAAAGGCATTCATGAAGCCTATGGCAAGCCCGATTCCGATAACGAGAGCTGCCACAGGTATCAGCATGGAATTTCTTCCCATCATGAGCCCTGCGGTCAAGCACGAGGTAAGGCTTATAACGGAGCCGACCGAAAGGTCTATGCCGGCAGTCAGAATAACAAGAGTCTGCCCAATGCTCACCAGCCCAATTGCCACTGCCTGCCGAAGGATATTGCCGATATTCCGGGGTCTGAGAAATATTTCAGAAGAAGAGGCAGAAATCACCACAAGCGCAAAGAGAATAAAATACACGATGATAATCGTTCGGTTTTCTTTTACCTTACCGAGACTCATGGACATGGTTTCTTCCATTTCCCTTGATTTGTCCGGTTGCCATCATCAGTATCTTCTCCTCTGTAGCATCAAAACCGGAGATTTCTCCCGTAATTCTCCCCTCGTACATGACCGCTATTCTGTCGCTCATACCGATAATCTCAGGCAATTCAGAAGAGATCATTATCACTGCCTTCCCTTCTTGAGCCATCCGACGAATGATTTGATAGATTTCCACCTTGGCGCCGACATCAACGCCGCGGGTTGGTTCATCCATGATAATGAGTTTCGGCTGCGCCGTGATCCACTTGGCCAGAATGACTTTCTGCTGGTTTCCCCCGCTCAAAAATTGAATTTCCTGTTCGAGCCCCGCGGTCGCGATGTTGAACTGTTTCACACAGGCTTCTGCAGTCTCATCTTGAACCGGGGCATTGATCCAGCCCCATTTGCTGATCTTCGGAAGAATAAGGGATGTCAGGTTTTCCTTCACGGAAAGACATCCCACAAACCCTTCTGCCTTCCGGTCCTCGGTCACAAACCCTATACCGTTTGAGATTGCTGTTTTCGGATTCAGCCATCTCACTTCTTTCCCTTCAAAAAGCATCTTCCCGGTGTCAAAACCGTCCGCGCCGAAAATGACCCTCGCGAGATCCGTGCGGCCCGAGCCCACCAGGCCGGCCATCCCCAGGATCTCTCCGGAATAGACCTGCAGGGAGATATCCTTCAGGACCTTCCCCTTGTATATCTCCTTGAGCGAAAGAAGCTCTTTCCTCTTTCCTTTTTCCTTCTTGGGAAATGTCTGATCCAGACTCCTGCCCACCATCATGCGTATAATTTCCGGCTTTTCTATGTCCTTGGGGCGGACTGTTCCAACCAGCCTGCCGTCCTTCAGCACAGTCGCCCGATCGGCAATCTGAAAAATCTCGTCAATACGATGTGAGATATAGACCACCGATTTCCCATCCTCCTTCAGCGAGTTGATAATCCGGAACAGAGACTCCAACTCCTTTCCCGAAACAATCGCCGAAGGCTCATCCATGACAATAATGTCTGCGTTCAGACATAAAGCCTTGGCGATTTCAACCATCTGCTGCTGGGCCACAGAGAGATTTCCTACCTTCTCATGCGGGTCGATACCGGCCTCGAGGCTTGCCAGGAGTTCCTTTGACCGCGCATAGAGATGTTCGTTGTCAATGGCGAGGCCTTTCATTTTCAAGGGTTCCCGTCCGAGGAAAATATTTTCAGCCACATTCAGTTCGGGGATCAGATTGAACTCCTGATAAATGATGCTTATCCCATTGACCTGGGCGTCTTTCGGAGAAGAAAAGAAAACCCGCTTCCCCTTGACGCGAATCTCTCCTTCATCGAGTCGGTACGCGCCCACCAGGACCTTCATCAAGGTGGACTTCCCGGCCCCATTTTCTCCCACCAGAGCGTGGATCTCCCCGGGCACGCAGGCAAATTCAACCTTGTAAAGCGCCTGGACGCCGGGAAAACTCTTCGAAATCCCTTTCATTTCGAAAATATTACTGTTCACGCCTCACGCCTTTTCCGGACGAAGGGAGGATCACAGTGTTCCTCCCTTCCCGGGTTTCAGTAGGGAAGCCATTTCTTGGGGAGCGTGTGCCCGATCCACCAGTTTTCCGGCTGATTCGGCTGGGCGAGTTCGCTCCATGGTACATCTGCTTTGATGTCCGCTGTTTCATCCGTAGCCGACACCAACGTCGGGACGTTGAAGTGATGGGGTACCGATTCGCCCTGGAGGACCCGCAGCGCCAGCTTCACTGCCTCGGCGCCCATCCTCGGGGGGTATGCGCCCATCACGGCCTTAAATTGATATTTCACCACGTTGCACATGAAACCGTTCAGCTGGTCTCCTGTGATGGGAACGTTCATTCCGGCGGCAACCATGGCTTCCAGGGCGCCTACACCCTGCAGCCCGCTGTCGCACCATACCCCGTCAATCTTCTTGCCGTAGGACTGGACCATGGCCTGCATAACGGTCTTGCCTTCGGTCGGCGAATAATGCGTGTACTGATAATCGAGCACCTTGATGCCGGGGTAACGGGCGAGGGCCTCGTCTGCACCGGCCTTTCGGTCAATAACAGACCCTGCTCCCGGCCAGCCACCCAGCATTACGATGTTTCCCTTTCCCTGCAATGTCTGGCACAGCCATACCATATTCATGCGGCCCAGCACCTGGTTGCTGGCATCGACAAAAGACACATAGTTGTCGCTCTTGATGCCTTTTGATACGGTTATGACCGGGAATCCTTGCTTGTGCAGCCTCGAAATTACCGGGTCCAGGGCCGCTTCGGTCGTGGCACGCACAATGAGGATGTCGATACCCTTGGCCATCAGGTCTTCGATATCGCCGATCTGTTTGTCCGCTTTTCCTTTCGCCTCTGTCACATAGAGTTTCTTTATCAAGTCCGGATGTCTTTCCGCCTCGGCCTGGACCTCACGATGCATGAAGACCGCCCACGAATTGGAGATGCCTGCATTGGAAAACCCAATGGTGTATGGCGCCTTTTTCTTGTACTTCTTCGTGTCGATCATCCTCAGGGTGCTGGGATTCCAAAGGGACGCACGATCCCATTGCCGCTGCTCCGCGGCAAAACCGCCTGTTATGGTCACGCCCAGAAAAGTGAGCGCGATCAGGACAAAAATGACCTTTCTCATAGCGTGTGCCCTCCTCAATGTAGATGGTTAGTAAAAAGTGCCTGTTCATGGCAAGTGCACTGTCGAACCGATTTCACCCCCTTTCTTGAGTAAGACCTGTTAGTAGGCTGCCTTCCTGGCATAGAAGGAAGTGGCCAGGATAATAGCTCCTCCTTTGACTATGTATTGCAGCTGCAGCGGGAGATGGAGCAGGAGGACGAGATTATAAAGAGTAGCGATAATGAGAACCCCGGCCGTGGTGCCGATTACTCCGCCTTTTCCGCCCTCAAAGGACGTCCCGCCCATGATGACTGCGGCAATAGAGTCTACTTCATACCCCTCTCCCACCCAGTTGTCCGAAATACCCAGCCAACCGGCGAGATAGAGACCTCCGATGGCAGCGGTAAAGCCAGAAATCGCATAAGTCGATATAATAATCAGGTCGGTATTGTATCCTGAAATAAGGGCCGCTTTGATATTCCCCCCCGTGGCGTAAATCTTGCGCCCGAAGATGGTCTTTTTCAGCACAATCGCGGCCAAGACCAGCAGGAAAGCGAAAGACAGGACGGAAATCGGCATGGGGCCGATATTTCCAGTCCCGAGGAGCCGGAGGAAAGGAGGAAATGTTCCTTTCGGGGCCCCCTTTGTATAGAGAAACCGCAGGCCCTGGATAATAACCATCATCCCCAGGGTGGCGATAAACGGCTGGACTCCCCGCTTCGTGACAAGAAAACCGTTTGTCAGGCCCACAACGATTCCAAACAAAATACAAAGCAATGAAACAGGAAAAAGCAGAGCATCTTGTCCGTGGGTGTTCATGGAGACGATCACGGTCACAGTCGCCATTACCGAAGCCACGGACAGGTCAAGGGCGCCCCCGCCTATCAGAATAACAAAGGTCTGTCCAACGGCCACCATCCCCAAACTGGCGGCTGGAGTAAAAATATTTCTGAGATTTTCAATGGTCAGAAATGCAGGCGAGAGAAGGGAGGAAACCGCAAAGAGGGCGATTAAAAAGATGTAAATTCCATATTCTTCAAAAATAGGTTTCCCGGAAGACATCTTTTTCTCCGAAGAAATTTACCCGGTGTGAAGAAAACGAGATGGAATTCCTCGCCCTTTCCCATCCTCCCAAAGGTGTCCCGGAGGTCAAGAAAAAACGCTTTTCACTTTTTACTATCACCCACCCTTTTGGGTGTCAAGTGTATTTTACCTATACTGTACTTTGTTCACTTCTTTTCTATTGCGTCAAAACCCATTTTTTATGCTTTTTCTCAGCTAGTTAACCGATTCTCAAAACGAAGGTGGTGTTTGCACCCATATCACCTCAATAGGGTCTCCCTCCAACCCTCGCCACCAGACAGGCACGTCAGCGGGATGGACAACGCTGTCCCCCTCCTCGAGAACATGGGCTTCTTTGCCAACCCTAAATTCAAGCTTCCCTTTCAGCACGACGCCGAATTTTTCTCCGGGGGCATCAACCATCGCCTCGTCTCCGGAACTCTCACCTTCGGAAATCCGCATAAACATAACTTCGATCTGCCGGTTCAGGTCAGGAGTCAACACCTGATATAGCACATTACTACCGGGCATTGTGACTCCTTTGCGCTTATCACCACGCACTATCTTAACATCTCTGCTGTACGCAAAAGCTCCATTTCCAGGCTTTTCCACGCTCCGCTCATAACCCCACAGATCCTGGTCAACGAGATTATCCGTACGGAAGTATACAACACTGATTCCCAGTTCATGGGCAATATTTTTGAGTGAGGTAACGGAAGGCTGAACAAGGTTCCTTTCCACCTGGCTGAGGAAACTCTTGGAGAGCCCCGTCCTTCCGGATAACTGCTCGAGGGTGAGTTTGCGTTTCAAGCGTTCCTGGCGGATTTTCAAACCCGTATCGACCATAGAACTTGCCTCCTGTCTGAATTTTACACCCAAGACATTGATCTTGTAGATCCTGCATTGATATCATAAATAAAACAGAGTGATAGCGCAAACAAAAAAATTCATAACTGAAAAAATTTCATTATTATTGAAAAGATATTGACATTACGCAACGAACTGTGCATATTAAGATCGGTTTTCATGACACTTGATCCATCATGGCAAATACCCACTTCACAGGAAAGCCGTAGATACGTAACCGTCAAATACCAGAGCAGAAAATGGCCGACAAGGCAAAAAAATTGGTTGAAGACGCGGGACGCAAAGCCATAGATTTCAGGAGAAAGGGTTTTCATTGCAGCGAGGCCAGTTTCATGGCTATCAATGAAACCCTTAAGATCATGGATCCATCCATGGTAAGAATAACGACCGGCTATCACGGAGGAGGGGGCGCTCACCGTCTGAAGACGGGAATAGACCTCAAGGGTGTGCTGGAAGAGCTTGCATCCGGCAGGGACCATCGTGACCCGAAAGAAGCGGGCGTGGCCATTACAGGCCATATCTGCGGACCTCTTGCATCGGGTATCATGTGTATCGGCTACCTTTATGGAAGGCGGTCTCCTGCCGATGATCTTCCCTGTGTCGATGAACTTGCTTTTGAGCTTCATCGCAGGTATCTTGAAAAGCTTAGAGCAAAGGAATGCAACGTTCTAAGGGAAATATGGGTGCCCAGGAGTTCCAATCATACATGTGAATACGTCTATGAAACGGGTTCAAAGCTCGCGGTCGAACTGCTTCTCGAGGCCCATACCCTGGTCCCCGAGTGTGAGAAAAAGATATTTATTGAAGATTTGTGAGACAGAGAGTCCTCGCGACTTCCCCGGGTGGTCGAGGTAACGGCCGCGAAAGGAGGATATCATGGCGCAGAATCCCATTATCGATTTCCAGGTTGACCCAGCAGACGTTGAATATATCGGTGAAGGCCTCCAGCGACCCGAATGCATCCTCGCGGAACAGGACGGGACCCTGTGGGCGGCTGACGCTCGGGGAGGACTTGCAAGAATCTCGCCTGACGGCAGCCAGGAGATTATCACCCAGGCCTTTGAATCCGCCTTTGAACAGGCCGCTGATGAAGAAACCCGCTTCACCGAAGGGACCCTGCCGAACGGTCTCGCATTTGCCGAAAACGGTGAAATCCTCATTTCCAATTTCGGGACCGACGTCCTGGAAGTCATGAGCCGTGACGGCCAAACCAGGCTGCTTTACGACAATATCGACGGCGAGCCCATCGGAAAAGTGAATTTCGTTTTGCGGGACAGCAGGAACCGTATCTGGCTCACCATTTCGACCCGCATCAAGAACTGGATGAAGGCCATGAGCCCCAATGTTTCCGACGGGTACATCGCCCTGGTGGACAAAAAGGGGATCAGGATGGTGGCCGACGGGTTCAGGTTCACCAACGAAATTCGCCTGGATGCCGGGGAAGAATATATGTATATCGTGGAGACTTGCGGGCAGTGCATATCGCGCATGCGGCTCCAACCGGATGGCTCGCTCACCGATCGGGAAGTATTCGGTCCTTCCAAGCTGGGGAGATACGGCTTTCCCGACGGGATCGCCTTCGACGCATACGGAAACCTCTGGGGCACCCTCGTCATGGCTGACCAGATCTACGCGCTCACGCCTGAGGGCGACTTTCACGTCATCCTCGACGACACTGTTGACGAGACAGGCCTTGCCCTTGAAAAGGCGTTCAGGGAAGACCGCCTCACCCCCGAGATCATGCTGGCGGCCGGCGGGGCCATAGCCCAGTGGTTCGCGAGTGTGACATTCGGCAGCTCCGATCTGAAGACCGCCTACATCGGGAGTCTGAAAGGGACCCGCATTCCCCACTTTCGCTCACCGGTCGCGGGCCTGCCCATGGTCCACTGGAAATAGACCCCAGCGGCCGGCCGCAATCCCAACCTCAAAAAACCCGTTTGAGGAAATCACTTACGGTGAAACTTTCCTCACGGCGTTCCTGGTACTCGATAGTGACGGTCCCATAGCGGCCGTACAATCGGGCCCGTGATGCGAAGAGGAGCGGGTAGCACCGGGCCAGGGCATCCAGGTGCGACTCGCCGGACTTTTGGGAAAACGTTCCTTTCCACACCATGGGGTGAGGCTTCGAAACATATGCCTCCAGCAGCCGCTCCCGGACAGCGGGAGGAGTTTCGAGCAGGACCACTGTTGTGAGGCGGGAGAGTTTTTCCAGCAGATCATCTCCCATATAGATCACGCTCCCGGTGGTATCCACCACAATATTCTCCTGCGGTCCCGCCTTCTTGTTCTCCAGGTAGTCGACAATCTCCCTAAGCACCTCCGCCTCCAGGGACAGGTATCGCTTCTCCCGGGCCTCGTATCGATCCTCATACGGGAACCCCATCCAATCGACAACGCTCGTGGAGGTGCCATCGGGATTTCTCAGCTCCGGCCGAAGTTTTTCCGCGATCATATCATCACAGCAGAAACGCCTGAACCCACGGGCTTCCAACTTCCTAGACCAGTGGGTCTTGCCTGATCCCGCCATACCGATTAATGATAGGCGTATAGAATTTCCTTTCATACCATCCTCTTGATCTCGCCGATCTTTTTCTTGATGCGCTTCGGGGAAACAGGAAACGCCGTTTTCAGCTCCTGGGCAAAGAGGGACACCTTAAATTCCTCCATCATCCACCGGAGCTCTTCAAGGGCCTCTTGTTTCTCACTAGAAGAGCCCGAAACCACGGCATCCTGGTTCATTCTCTCCGTTTCCTTACTGAATGCCGCGGCCTCGGCCGCTCTTTTCCGGTCTTTCAAGGGATCGTAGGCTCCCCTTTCCACTCGCATCTCCAGGGCCTTCAAATAGCGGGGAAGGTGCGCGAGGCGATCCAGTGAATAGGCCTCCAGAAAATTTTCCGGAACCAGCGTTTCCAATTCCTTCCGCACCAGCGCGCACAGCTCCAAAACTGCCTTGTTTTCACTGCCGCCGCTCTCTATCCTCTGCAGGGTCGAGCGTGTTTCATAGTAGGCGTCAAGCACCTTCAGCACCTGGTCCCGCAGTTCCAGTGCTTGTGCGGGCATGGAGGACCGTATTGCCTGTGCGTGTTCGGTAAACGCCTCCCGAGTGCGGATGTTTTTCTGAAAAAGCAACCTGAGGAGACATTCGTACAGGGCATTTTGCACTCCGGGCGTCCCCCCGAAGTATGCAGCGCCCCGGCACTCCGTGCCCTTGAGGGAGAGGTCCTGCTTCAGGAACCGCAGGTCCTTGGCAAAATGAATTATGAAGAGTTGCCCGACCCCCTCCTGATGGGATGCCAGGGCCTTTTGAGGGGACGCGAAGAGCCGGATATTCACCCATTTTTCTCCGGGCTCAAGCCCCGGATAGGCCGCCGTCGAAGTCCCCACAGGTACGCTTTCAGGCAGGTCTCCGAAATCCCAGCCGGTAATGCCCTCTCTCTCCCATTTTTCCCGGGTCTGTTTCCACGCGCGGCTCGTGTCAGCAGGTTCGACCTCGGGAACACTGCGTAAGAGAAGGTGCACATCCCTTCCTGCCCCCAGTTCATGTCCCTGGTGATCGATGACGGAAATGCGCATTTTCAGGTACTCCGGTATCTCCACCGCGGCCCACACCGAGGCAGGGATGTCCACCCCGAACCGGTCGAACACAAAGGCGGCAAGCGCGGCCAGCAGGGACCCGTTCCCCTGCTCCATCTCCTTTTCTATGACATCCACGGTGTTTGAAGCAGGGACCAGCAGCTTCCGGTATCTCTTGGGCAGTCCCTTCACCAGAGAGATGATTTTTTCTCGGTAAAATCCCGGCACGCTCCATTCGAGCTTCTCCGAAGAGACAAGGGGCAGCGACCCGGAAGGGACAGAAACGGTCACCCCGTCCTCTTCCTTGCCGGGGGCAAATTTGTACGAGCAGTCAAAAACCCTGTTGCCGAAACCCAACTGATCCGGAAAAAGTGAAAGCTCATCACTGCCCGGCCTCTCCAGGAATAGATCGGTCTCCTTCATCCTGAGAAAGTCGTCCCCTCCCCGTTCCCGTATCCTCCGTTTCAGGCTCCGGATATCGCAAATTCCCTGCAGCCGGCCGGAATAGAAATCGGCCACCGTCTCCTCGCTGACCAGGATTCCCCTCCGCCGCACCTTTTCTTCCAGTTCCTGTACCCGTTGGAACAATTCTCGGTTATCCTTCAAAAAACCAAAGGACTCCTTCACATCACCTTCCACGAGGGCCGATTGAATGAAAATCCGGTGGGCTTGTTCAGAATCGATGCGGCCGAAGGATACGGACCTGCCCGTCACGATGACCAGCCCGAAAAGGGTTACCTGCTCAAGGGCACGAACCTCCCCCCGGGTTTTTTCCCAGTGGGGGTGGGAGTAGGTGGACCTGCACAGGTCCCCTCCAAGTTCTTCCAGCCAGGCGGGGTCGATCTTCGCCACGGTCCTGGCAAAAAGCCTGGACGTCTTGACCATCTCGGCGGCAACCACCCAAGGCGCGCCCTTATTGAAGAGCGTGGATCCCGGGAACACCATGACTTCTCTTCCCCTTGCCGCCTGGTATATGTTTTTTTCTTTCTTCACGGCGATGTTGGAAAGAAACCCGGCCAGGATCGACTTGTGAATCCGCTCAAAAAGCCCCTCTTTTTCCCCCTGTCCGTTTGGCTCCGCTTTCCACTCTTTCTGCTCATCCATGATGGAACAGATCTGGTCGTGCACATAGACCCACTCCCGCATCCTGGGAAAGGAAAGGAAGTGCTCTCTGCAGAATATCCTCATCTTATTCCCGCTCTTGAGCCCTTCCGATGCCCGTCCGCACTGGTTCCAGATATTCAGGATGGATATAAAATCCGAGGCAACGTCCTTGAACGGGGCATGGGCCTGATCGGCAAGCTTTGCTTTTTCCACCGGCCGCTCCCTGGGGTCCTGGATGCTCAGTGCCGCGGCAATCACCGCCACCTCTTCCACACAGTCCCGCAGCTGGGCCTCGATCATCATCCGGGAAATTCTCGGGTCAAGGGGCATCCCGGCCATGAGCCGGCCCCTTTTCGTCAGCTCGGCCTCTTTACCCTTTCCCGAAACAGCCCCCAATTCCGTCAGAAGGTTAAAGCCGTCAGTGATACTTCGCTGTCCCGGCCGGTCCAGGAATGGAAATTCCGTGATATCACCCAGTTTCAGGGCAATCATGCGCAGGATCACTTCGGCGAGGTTGGAGCGCATGATTTCCGGCAGGGTGAATTCCGGTCTCGTCAGGAAGTCGTCTTCCTCATAGAGCCGGATGCACACCCCATTCTGGACCCTCCCGCACCGGCCCTTGCGCTGATCGGCGCTGGCCCGGGATATGCTGCTGATGGGAAGCGCGGTGGTCCTGGTCCCGGGCATATACCGCGAGATGCGCGCGAGACCCGTGTCGACCACGTACTTTATGCCGGGAATGGTGAGGGATGTTTCGGCAACATTGGTTGCCACCACGATCTTGTATCCCTCCACCTTGTAGACCTTTTTCTGCTGGGACCACGAGAGCCTGGCAAACAGGGGCAGTATGGCGGTATTGCGGTATAGTCTCCCTTCGAGCTTCTCGCAGGTCTCCAGGATATCCTGCTCGGTGGGCATGAAGATGAGGATATCCCCCCGGGCCATCTCTTTCATGATCTTATCCACGGCCTTCACCGCCGTGTCTACGTACGCGAGTTCATCCTCTTCCCGGCCCGCCTCTTCTGCGGGAAGATACAGCACCTCGACCGGATACATCCTGCCGCTCACCCGGATAACCGGAGCACCATTGAAAAACTGCGAAAACTTCTCAGTGTCCAGGGTGGCGGAGCTGATGATCAGCTTGAGCTCGGGACGTATCCTGAGCAGCGTCTTGAGAATCCCCAGGAGAAAATCGATATTGATGGTCCGCTCGTGCGCTTCGTCAATAATCAGGGTATCGTACTGGTGCAGGCGCCGGTCGTGCTGCGTTTCGGCTAGGAGCATCCCATCGGTCAGGATTTTTATGTGGGCGCTCCGGGGGGTCCTATCCCGAAATCGGACCTTGTATCCCACCGACTCTCCCAGGTTTTCTCCCAGTTCTTCGGCGATCCTGCGCGCGATGGTGCCGGCGGCTATCCTCCTCGGCTGGGTGGACCCAATTTTTCCGGCAATCCCCCTGCCCGCCTCCAGGCACATCTTGGGGAGCTGGGTGCTCTTGCCTGAACCGGTGTCTCCAGACACGATGATCACCTGGTTTTCCTTGATGGTCCGGATGATATCATCCTTTGCGGCGGTGATCGGAAGCATCTCCGGGTAGCTAACATCCGGTCGTCGCGCTTCCCGCGACTCCCTCTCCCGGATTGACCGGCCAAGCCTGCGCTCAAGTGACGCGGCCTCTCCCTCCAATGCTTTCCCTGCTCTGCCCTCACGCCTTAGCCTCTTTTCAATGCGCGCCAAGCGCGTGCCCACCTGCTCCTGCTCAAGCAGCATGGCCTGCGGGATACGCCTGCGCATGGTATAAAGTCGGCTTTTTAAAGACATGAAAGACAACAACACCTTTCGATTTTAGCCATGAATTCTGGAACTCTCTGTCTGGTGCAGCACGTCACATTCTCAGTCTGCCATTCCGGACTCGATCCGGAATCCAGCTCCTCTGCCCGTCATTCCGGACTTGATCCGGAATCCAGTGCTCCACTTGAACAACGCCCTCGGAGTTCAGGTTAGAAAGTGTTCGATGCACCACACAAAAGATACTTAGACAATAACACAAATATTTGCAACCAGAAGGCACTTCTCATCCACGAATAGTGCACGCCAGGTCCCAGCTTCCGGCTGACACCTGATTATAGGCTCTAATTTTCCCGACTCAGTGAAAGATAACCTTGAAGGAATGAGGGAATACATGCAGCATTGCTAGGATGAGATCTAAGCATGACGCCGAAATTGACCTAAAGGGAGTGTTTTACAAGGATCACCCTCTATTTAATATTTCCACTACCCGGTCCCGATATTCTCGGCTCCGGTTGTCGGCGGCAGCCACTTCGATGTCCCGCGGCGACGCAGCCCCCAGGCCGAGCTCAACCGCCCGGGCAATCTGTCTTTGTTCGAAAATCTTCGGCTGCATGATCTGACGGTTGCTGCCCAGCGACTTCAAGACAGCCACCCCAACCGCATCAATGGCCACCCGATCATCCGATGCCAGGAACACGTTTCCCTTAGCCCGCTTTCCGGTCATGGGTCCCCCGTCCACAAAGGCGTCAATCCCGTCCAGGACAACCAGATGGGGCTTGAAGGCCGAATTCATTTCCGCGATCATCTCCTGCTGAAAGGCCGACCCATGCAGTTCCTGCATGTAGTCAAATCCGTGTCGACTCGTGGGAACCACGCCCACATGCAGTTTCAGCGACATGGTAAACACCCCGCCGTACTGGTGAGTTTTAAGGCAGCAGGTTGAAATCAGACATTCCGCTTCGAGGATCGGGCGCGCCACTCTGAAACCGTTTTTCCAGTGGCTGTTTTCGGGCTTGACCTCCACCCAGTCTTTTCGTTCCAGATCGTCGAAATCAATGATCCTGACATCCTGTTTCTTCATGAGCGGGATAATCCCTTTTTGTTCCATTACCTCACGGGTCGGCGGGTAGCTTCGTTCCCCCAGGCTGATGGATTTGGCCCCCATTGCCCAGACCGCTTCAACGAGTGACACCAGGGTCTCGTTATCGGTGGATCCGGGGACCTGATCCGCGGTGTTGAAATTGGGCTTGATCAGAACATGCTTGTTTTTTGCAGGGTTGATATTCAGGCATTTAATGGACGAGAGAACACCGTCTTTTCGATCCTCTGTGTTTACAAACGCAACCCGACTCCTGGAGTTGGCCATTATCGTACCTCCATGCAAACTCATTAATAATGCGCCTCCGGCAGCACCGGAATATTTTAAAAACTCCCGCCTGTTGATGCCCGATGGCATTTTATTTCTTTTCCCCTCCGGGGATTTAGCCTTCTCTTTTTTCATGACTGCCCCGTAGACCCAATGCTGCAACATTTTTGCGCAGCAATTTAACGTTGTAAAGATCTATTCGCTGTAAGCCTTGTTTGCCATGGCGTTTTCTTTCCGGTCGCTTGCCGGATCGCCAGGTTCGCTGATAACTGGGAAAAGAGTCTCAGCCAATATTATGAAAAAAGGCATCCCCCGTTTCACAGGAGATGCCTTTCATTGCCTTAAAAAGCAGGTTAGACGACGGTCACGTTGGCAGCCGACGGACCTTTCGGCCCTTGCTGAATCTCAAAGGTAACTCGCGCGCCTTCACTGAGAGATTTGAAACCGGTCGAATTGATTGCGCTGTGATGCACGAATACATCCGGTCCGTCATCTTGCTCGATGAACCCAAAACCCTTGTGGTCATTAAACCACTTAACTGTTCCGTTTGCCATAATATCATCCTCCTTTCAAAAATTTCAACGTCGCCAACTGAAGGATGATAGCCTCGAATAAACGGTTATGTCCTGCAGAAAGAAACCCTCCTGCGAATTTACAGCAGGGCTTAATTGATGAAACATACTATAAGCACCTTTTATACATAATAGCAAGCTAAATATTTATTTTTTTGGCTCCCCTCATTCAAAATAATCAAATGAGGTATTTTTTACAAGATCAAAACAATTAAAGGATTACACGGAGACGTGCTCTGGTGTAGGAGGACATAATGCCTTTCCACTGTTTGTCATTCCGGGCGTGATCCGGAATCTAGTGCTCCACCTGAACAATGCCCTAGCCCTCATGCAAATAACCGTTTGATGCACCCCACAAAAAAATAGTCTGCGCCAGTGGTAGGGTAGATCTGGTGGTTCGAAGAAGGCTCCTAAGAGGGCCTGAGTCTTCCTGACTTTTAGACATGAACAGGATTGACCGGATTTTTTTGTATGGTTGCCGGACGCAACCACACAAACCGCAATGGGCCACAGGCCCAAGCATCTTTGAACTCCCGGGAGAATTCTTGAGGTCGCCGGAATTTGCACTTGTGAACTGATCGGTTTCACTGCGTAGACCTGATGCAGTATTTGGACCGGCATCAAGCCGGGGCAAATGATCCCGCCCATCCAGTAGATCCTGTCAAATATATCTCTTCTATGTTCGCGAGAAACGGCGGAGTCGGATGACATTGTTCCTTGCATTTCTGCTTCAAATATGAGAGTAAAAACTTAATGTTGAATATCTGAATCAGCGAATGGGCGCACGCCTCCGCCGGAACATAGCAGAGTCCTCCCCTGCCCATATGGCCTCGGTCAATTCTCTAAAGGAGGAATAATGTCAAAGATCTTTCCTCAACCAATCGAGAATCTTCCCGAAGCAGACATCCCGATCAATGGACTCAAAGCATATCTCTCCGAGTCAGACAATCATCAGATAATATTTATGGAATTTGCAAATGACGTGGATTTGCCCGAGCATTCCCACGCCGCACAGGTCGGTTTTGTACTCGAAGGCCAAACCGAAATGGTAATCAACGGGGAAAAGAAGACATACACAAAAGGCGACCGTTACTACATTCCAGAGGGTATTCCCCATTCGGGTAAAATTCATGCCGGCTATTCCGACATAACGTTTTTCGATGAACCCGGACGATATTCCAGGAAACGAGGCTAAGAAAGTCTGGATGACGAATGCAGTTGGCAATGCGCTTCCGCAGACAACTCCGCTCAGCCGCTTTGCGACTCTGTGGTGACTGGGCTGATAGGAAACCGGAGTAAGAATGACAACCATCTCTGAGGGCAAAGGAAATTACCTACTGCTTATGGGCAACTTCTTAACCTAATTAGCAGGGACACCAAGATGTGGCCTCGAAATTCACTCTAAGGAACAATAGACTTTCCCGGAAAACTCCACCTTAATTTGAAAGGCTAATCTCAGACAGTTCCGGTCATTTGCAGGTCTGTGAGGATCAGGCCCTTTATGAAGTCCGATCAGCAAGAAGAACCCTGGAATAGTCAGGCCTGATAGCCGGGGCGTATAGTGAAGTCAATCCTTGAATAGTACCATTGAGGAGGGGGATCGAATGACTACTGTGCAGGTGCCGATCGCGTCGGTTCAACCATCTCTGGACTTTCTCTATACATCGATAATTGATGTGGAAACTCCGTTAGAGGTTGGACAAACAGCCTGTGGTGAAAGGCGTATCATCAACATCATTGGAGGAATGCTTGAGGGCCCCAGGCTCTCAGGGAGGATATTACCTGGAGGTGCAGATTGGCAGGTTATCAGGAATGACGGTGTAACGGAATTGGAGGCCAAGTACACTTTAGAAACCGAAGACAGCGCGTTGATCTATGTTACAAACTGGGGCCTGCGTCACGGTCCTCCCGAAACCATGAAAAAGCTCGCCGCAGGCCATGAGGTGGATCCCGGGGAGTATTACTTTAGAACAATCCCCCGGTTTGAAACCGGCTCACCCAACTATCATTGGCTCAACAGATTAGTGGCCGTCGCAAGCGGTGAACGGAGGGCATCCGAAGTGATCATAACCGTTTACGAGGTGAAATGACCAAAAGCATGCTGATTGTGAGTAAATGGGGTGAGAGATCCGGCGGAGCGTCTACCGGACGGATCTCTGCCACTCTTTTCCAAAGATGTTGCCTACTCTGTTCACCTGGCTGGGATCAATTTTCAGTGCCCGGGCGACTTCCAGGTACAGTTGCTTCCTGTCTGCATTTTCGGCTCTTATCAAGCTCTTGAGATCTCTTGTCTGCTTGAGCCCGAGCCCGCCGACCATCTTCATTTTCACGTAACCATCATTTCCCTCTTTGAGAAATCCTTTCTCGTAAAAGGGTTTCATGCGCGCGTATCTTTCTTTCATTCGCTGCTTCAATGTCCGGATTGTGGGATTGGACACCGTCAGGGCCTCATCTGCATAGGCCGTGGAGCACGTGAAAGCCAGCATCGTTTTCTCGAGAAGACGGCTGTCCTTGTCAGGAGACGGCTTTTTTTCTGCCGGAGGTTTCTGTTTGCCCCTGACGTCGTCCACAATCTTGCCCGCCACCGATTCGACCTTCTCTGCCGGGAAGTAGATGTTAATGGTGACGCAGGCGAAAAGCAGCATTAGAGACATGCAGCTCACCCCCAGGAATATCTTTCTTTGTGTTTTCATTTCATCCTCCGGATCGCGGATTAAGGTTCTCCCTTCTCGATTGGAAACCCGGTATTGCTCAAATTCTACTCATGGATGGGCACTACCTCACAACCGGGCCTGTCTTTGATGAGGACACACGCTTCAAACGCTTGACCATATCCTTGAAACTGACGCGATTATCGGGATTCTGGTTTATCACATTCACTCCCGAGATAAAACCCCTTTTTACCAGATATTCCTTGCCTTCCTCCTTGATGGTGCCGTTTATCCTGAAGACATCGTTTTCCAGCGTGGCGTGGATGCCGATCTTCTCGTATGGAAATTCTTTGAAGAGGCTCGCGAACATCCCCGCAACGCCGACAAAAGGGCTTTGCCCCCCACCCAGTTCGGCGATATGATCAACGGCCTTTACGCTTATCCTCTGGGGAACGCCTTTTTTCTTGACCGTCTCCAGGAGCAGGTCGAATCCCTGGGGTTGGCCTTCCGCTATTTCGAGTCTGTTCACATGACCGTTCAGGACCCCCTGGATCTTTCCAAATCCGCTCCCGGTGGTCAGTTTCGCAAGATCAAGGTCGCGCCACCGGGCATTCAGTTCGAGGACCGGGGTGGAGGTAAACAAGCCCGATGCGCCGATATTGGAAAGCACGACGCTTCCACCAAAGACCTTTGCCTCCATCTGCCCTTTGCTGCGCATGATTCCTTTTTCAATGTGAATGGATTCCAGGTTGCCGTTCAGGGTTCCCCGGACGTCTTTTTCGGGTAATTCGAATTTTGCCAGCAGAGGCCTCAGACTGACGGAATTTACACTGATGCTCGTGTCGCACGACGGGCTCATGTCGGGCAAGCCCTTTGCAACCAAAGGTCCAATCCTGACGTTCCCGCCGGGGATCTTGAGGGTTGTGGAAGCAGGTATCGACAAGGTGTTCGGCCCCGCAAGGAGGTTCAAATCCAATGACTGCCAGGGAAGGAAGGGCGCTTTCACAGTCCGGACGGACAGTTTCCCCTTAAGAGGGTTCAACGGCTCCTTTTCACTGTAGTTCCGGTACCAGAGTGGAAGCGAAAGGTCAATGCCTTCCAGTGCGGTCCTACTGCTGTCAATGGAGAGATTACCCTCTTTCCAGTCCAGACGTCCCTTGGCCGTCCATCGGGATCCAGACCCCTTCAGTCTGCAGTCTCCCGACAGGCTCCCGTCGGCGTCGGCGGCTGTGAGAATCGGCTTTTCCGTCTGGAAAGGCTCCTTCAGGAGTTTCGTAAGCACAGGCCCCAGCGGCGTGCCGGGGATATTCATGGAAACATCAAAGCTCCGGGATGCGCCGCTCCCGAGCAGGTCGCCGTTCATGTGAAGCTGGAGGACGGACTTGAGCCCAAGCGTCGCGTCTGTCAGATGAAGCCGTCTGTCCCCCTCGTTGTACAATCCCTTCCCTGAACAGATGAATGGGTTCTTTTGAAGATCAAAGTAGAAACGGCCGAAAAGGACTTCTCCCCTGTCCGCTTGAACCATTGCGTGACCTTCAATCTTCGAAAAAGACGGGGCAATCTTTCCTGCCATTTCCGCTTTGACAGCGAGAGCCTGTCCCATAGAGGTTTCTTCACGGTTCTGAAAAGAAAGCCCTTCAAGAGTCACCTCCGCGCTCAAGGCGTATCCTCCTTCCCCTTTCCGCCGTGCCTCGACCTCCATACGATCCGCTCCTGACGCCGTCCACCCGGGCGGGAGAAGGTGCAGCGTCCCAGCCGTCTCAAGAAAGCCGGTTTGCCTGCCACCTATTTTCATTAGCACTTCACTTTTCTCAATATTCAGGGACGCCTGGAGGTTCTTCAAAAGAGAAGAGTCAATGCGAATGGCGGGCAGGGAGAAGGTTCTATTTGCCGCATCGACCTTGCCTTCCCCTGCCTTCAGACTGAGGTTCCGAACCAGCAATTCCCTCCCCTGGTAAACACGCTTTGCCGCCGGGATAAGGACAGAGAGATTCTTGAGGTCATAGCTCGGATAGCTGCCCGCAAAAGAGAGCGAAGCCGTAAAAGGTTTCAGGTCCACGCCCAGGCCCGAAAGCAGGATGTCGCTTGCCTTCACCGCGCCGTAGACCCGGACGTCGGGGAAAGTACCCGCCGCCTGAATGTCGCCGGAAATATTTCCGTTGCCTCTCACGCCTGAAGAATCGAATGAAAGGTGGTTCTGCCTAAAAAATCCGTGAAGGTTGCCCTCCCAGGTCCACGCGTTTTCCCCATTCTGTTTACGAAGGCCCTTAATGTTCCCGGTCAGGTTGAGAGGACCGACCAGCGTGACGGGAAGCGCCTTGATTTCTCGAGGGAGGAGAGAGCGTAGACGATCGGGCGAAAAACTGGATTTGAGAATCTTCACCAGGATCTCCATCTGCGTTCCGAACCTTGCGTCCGCCGAGCCCTCAAACAGCAACCCGTCACCCAAGGTGATCTGCAGGGGGTCAGCATGCAGCGTCTTGCTCCCGAAATGGACTCCGCCTCCTATCGTGATGCGCACGCCTGATGGAACGATCATTTCCTGAGTACCGTTCCTAAACTCAATCGGCCCGGATACAAGTTCCGTACTGCTGAAGGAGAGTTTCCCATCCTTGACCTGGTAGAGGAGCCTTGTTTTTACCTCCAGGTCCCTGATACCGACCATGGGACTCTCAAGATGGGCGCCTTCAATGCTCAGGAAACAGCCGACTTCAGGATAATTCAGAGACAGCTTTTGGTCCGCCTTCACGGAGACTTTGGGAACCACAAGATTTAAGCCTTGAGAGGGCCATTTGGCCTGCATTCCGCAGAGGATTTCAAGAGGCCGGCCGGCCTTCAGGTCTGCACGAATGTGGGCTATCCGGAGAGTGCGTCCACCCAGTCGCGCTGATACGAGACCTTCGTGGATTTCCGCTGACTCGAATCTCACGTGACTGAAAACGAAGAACGCAAAAAGCCCGCGCAAGAGGCTGCCAAGGAATGAAGGTCTCGAGGGCGGTTCACCCAATCCGGAGAGTTCCGGCTTTTCGGTGATATGAGAAATGAATCCGGACACCTTGATGTTTTTCACAACAAGGGTCCTGTGGCCCCAGGTCCCCTCGAACGAAAAGTCAGCCGCAGCAGCGGGCACGTCCAGGGAAAAGCCCCGCCCCGCTTTTCCCGGCTCAACCTGGACTCCTTCGAGTTCCATTCTAAGCGGGTCGCGTGAATAGGTCATCCGCTGGATGCTGAGTGAGACTCCCATCGAACTGGAGACCGTCTTCTCCATAAGAGCTTTTATTTTGGCGGGGTGCCTGTAGTAATAGAGGAGGACAGACATCGAAAGCACAACAAAAACCAACACGGCCACACCAACGGTCACAATGATCTTTGACTTGGTTTTCATTTTTCCCGTGTCAATCACTGACGTCCAAGTTAGTTTCCATCCATAAATGGCTATTTTTCACAATCTCCGCGTCAATCTGCGAGATCACTTGTGCGACGTACTATCATAAGTACGTTTCCGCGTAATCCATTGATTTTTTTGACCTTGTAAAAAATATCTCTTTTCTGGGTCGGAAACCCGCCGTGCCCAAATTCAATTGTGGATGAGCACGAGATGGTTTCTATTCGCGAGCGAGAAATACCGGTGCTCGTTTATTTGAGGAAGGCCCGCTTTTTCTACTTCAGATTGAACGAAAAGGACGGCGCAGCCGGGGTCAGGAGGGCTGTCTCGGTCTCGGCGCTGCAATACAGAGCAAGCATTCGGGCGACTCGATCACGTACGGAAGTGGCCCGCTTCTCACCGTCTTCGCCAAGTCCGTCGATGTTCATGACTATGGCCTCCGTGTCTTCGGTGATTCGGGTTTGGTAACCGTTCCGCCAGTTCCACCGTCGGCACATGACCTCCCGGGTTTCCGCAACCACGTAAATGATCTCTCCGGGGTCAGGATGTTCAGTTTTGTCCGGGTCACCCAGGGGCGTGAACCGCTCATCCCCGTCAGCAG
>Ga0315542_1000750_pt1 | contig 20642 bp, 13 predicted proteins | sample SalMarSW160120MG_FD_202541 | JGI IMG/M metagenome (GOLD analysis project Ga0315542, IMG submission 202541) | Salt marsh sediment microbial communities from the Plum Island Ecosystem LTER, Massachusetts, United States - Salt Marsh Sediment SW1601-20 ... | reverse complement strand
ACCTGGGACAGCACTTCCGTGCTCCGCCGCTTCCGTTCTCGGCCGTCCAGCCCGCAGAGCCGGCCGTAGAAGTCCAGCAGCTCCCGGCCGTCGAGGTGCTCGTAGAAGTACGGGCTCTCCGGCAGGTAGCCGATCCGGGCCCGGGAGCGCCGGTCGCGGTGATCGCGGCCGAAGATCTCCACGCGGCCGGCGTCGGCGTGCACCAGGCCGAGGATCGCCTTCAGCGTGGTGGTCTTGCCGGCCCCGTTGTGGCCCAGCAGGGCGAAGATCTCGCCCTGTTCGACGACGAAGCTGATCCCGCGCAGGGCCGTCCGGGGGCGCCGCCAGAAGCCGCTGCGGTACGTCTTGGCCAGGTCCAGCACGCGCAGGACCTGCTGCCGCGGTTCCTGCGCGCCGTCCGGACCTTGACCTGCCGGTGGTCCATTCCTGATCATCGAAGCTCCTCCCGCAGCTCGGCGCCCGTCCGGCATGTGCCGCAGGGCGTCCTCTCTCGGCTGTTCGCGCCCATCCGCGAGGGAAGGCCTCTGGCGGGCGTAGGCGGTTTTGCAAGGGGAATGCCAGGCGTGCGCTGCGGACCTTCCGGAGTCCGCCGGTCAGCGGACCTTCCGGGCACAAACGAGTGGGGCCCGCCTAAGCGGGCCCCATGTCTCGTCACCTTGGCTAGGTGCTACTGACCACTGGTGAGAACGATGATCTGCCCGGCCGCAGGATCCTGGCCGAGCCCGTCGATCGTGTACCCGTCCGGCACGGTGTCACCATTGGGGTCCGCCATGACGTAGCCCACCTGGCCCGCCGCGGCAGCCGCACCGCCTGCCGGGGAGTCGGCAACCCGGGTGAACGGGTTCGTCAGCAGGGCGCCGCCCGGCAGCAGGTCGATCAGCGTGTCGCCGTTCGGCAGGGCCGTGGCGATCGCTGCCGCATAGACGCCGTTGTTCTGCACGGAGAAGTCCTCGGCCGCCAGCTGGATCGTGTGCGCGTTGCTGCGCACCGAGGCTTCCTTCGCGCGCGACTGCATGTTGATGAAGTTGGGAATGGCAATGGCGGCCAAGATGCCGATGATGACCACCACGATCATGAGCTCGATCAGCGTGAATCCCTTCTTCGTAAACACTGCCATCCTCCTTGCTTCCGGTCGCCAGTGAATGAACCTCACTGGATGGGTTGCTTGCGTGTCGTGCCCTCGACCCCCGATGGGTCCTGCCCTGGGCAATCTCTCTTGGCAGATTTCGTGCCAGGAAGCGAATTCTGAAGCGAATTCCCTATCTCAATACCAGGGCACCAGTTGGACCTTCGCCCCTTCGCCGACCACCTCCTTCACAGGCCGCTTGATGCCGGCAGGATGCACGATCCGCGGCGCGCACGGCGCGAATTGCCTACTCCGGCGGGATGATCTCGCCGTCCGGACCGACCATGATCGGTTCCGCGGCGGGCGCCCCGTGATCCGGAGTGCTGTCCGGAGCGTGGTCCGGAGGGTCATCCGGCGACCTCTCCGCCATGGCGTCCCCCTTGGCGGCCGATCCGGCCTCATCCTCCTCTTCGTCGTCCTGCTCCGTGTTCACTCCGTAGCGGAGCAGCTTGCGGTAGAGCGTCGATGGGTTGATCTGCAGGATGTCCGCGGCGCGCTTCTTGTGCCCACCCACGCTCTCGAGCACTTGCAGGATGTGTGCCTTTTCCAGCTCCTCGAGCGAAACATGTGCCCCCACCAGGCTGGTGGCCGCGACCTCGCGCGAGGGGCGCGCGACAGTCTCCGGCAGGTCGAAGCGGGTGATCCGCTCCCCCTCGCGGATGATGCTGGCGCGCTCCATCACGTTTTCCAGCTCGCGCACGTTCCCGGGCCAGTCGTAGCCGAGCAGGGCCTGCAGGGCCGTTTCCTCCATCAGGCTGTGGAGGTTGCCCTGGTAGCCGGGGCAGAACATGCGCAGAAAGTGATCAACCAGCAGCGGGATGTCGTCCACCCGCTCGCGCAGGGCCGGCAGGTTCAGGGGGATGACGTTCAGCCGGTAGAACAGGTCGGTGCGGAAGCGCCCCGCGGCGACGTCCGCTTCCAGGTCGCGGTTGCTGGCGGCGATGACCCGCAGGTCCACCTTGACCGGCTTGCTGGAGCCGACGGGGTAGATCTCGCGCTCCTGCAGCATCCGCAGCAGCTTGACCTGGATGGCGCCGGGTGTCTCCCCGATCTCGTCCAGGAAGATGGTCCCGCCCTGGGCCTGCCGGCAGAAGCCCTCCACGTCCCGGTCCGCTCCGGTGAAGGATCCCTTGACGTGACCGAAGAGCTGGCTCTCCAGCAGGGTCTCGGGAATGGCGCCGCAGTTGATGGCCACGAAGGGGCCGCCCGCCCGCTCGCTCCGCTCGTGGATGGTCTGGGCGATCAGCTCCTTGCCCGTTCCGCTCTCGCCCTTGATGAGCACGGTGGCCGAGGTGGCGGAGATCTTGTCCACCATCTTGAAGACCTCGCGCATGCGCGGGCTCTGCCCGATGATGCGCTGCCGGCTCTTCTTCTTCCGCAGCTCCCGCTTGAGCTGCAGGTTCTCCGTCTTGATCCGCCGGAGGGCCAAGGCGTTGCGGACGACCATCTTGATGTCGTCGTTCTTGCAGTGTTTCTGCAGGTAGGAGAAGGCCCCCAGGTTGACGGCGTCGATGGCGGACTGCTCGCTGGCGTAGGCCGTCATGATGACCACCGGCAGGGTGGGATCCTTCGCCTTGACGCCCTTGAGCAGCTGGATGCCGTCCATGCGCGGCATCTGGATGTCGGTCATCACGACGTCGATCGGCTGGTCCTCGAGCATGCCGAGCGCCTCGGCGCCGCTCTGGGCCGTGGCCACCTCGTGCCCCTCCTTCTCCAGGAGGATGGAGAGGTACTGGCACATGGACTCTTCGTCGTCGACGACCAGGATCCTGCCTGCGGTCATGCCGAGCTCCTTCTGTGTGTCATGGCTCATGATGTCGTCGTTCCTTCGGTGAGCCGTCGCGGCCGCTGCGCCGCGTCCGCGGCTCGTCAGGTGGATGCTCCGACCGGCTCGCGCCGCTCGCTCGCTGGTTGCGCTTCCGCCCGCACCGGCTCCGTGCGCCGGGGCGGCCGGGGCAGCCGCACGCAGAAGGCCGCCCCGCCGAACTCCGAAGCCCCCGCCTCCACGCTCCCCCCGTGAGCGTGGGCGATGCGCGCCACCATGGGCAGGCCCAGGCCGGTCCCGCTGCGCTTGCTGGTGATGAAGGGCTTGAAGATGTCCTCCCGCACCTCGATCGGCAGTCCTGGACCGGAGTCCCGCACCCAAAGCTCACACGTTTTGCCGTCGCTACCCTCGGAGACGGTCAGCTCCAGCTCGCCCTTGTACTCCATGGCCTCGCAGGCGTTGATGGCCAGGTTCAGCAGCAGCTGGGTCAGCTGCTCCGGATCCACCCGCAGGGCGAGATCCGCCGGCTCGACCCGGTGCGCCAGCCGCACCCCGCCCCCGTGCACCCCCACGTGCTGCCGCACCTGCAGGGCCACGTCCTCGAGCAGGTTGGCGGCCTTCACCATGCGAGGGGCGGGCGGGCGCAGCCGCGCGTAGGCCAGGAAATCGTTGATGATGGTGTTGACCCGGCCGCTCTCCTTGAGGATCAGCTTGAGCAGCTTCTCCTGGTGGCCGGAAAGGCTCAGCTCGCTGTCCAGCAGTTCCACGCTGCCGCGGATGCTGGCCAGGGGATTGCGGATCTCGTGCGCGATGCTGGCGGCCAGCTCGCCCAGTCCGGCCAGGCGGTCCGCCTCGCGGACGCGCTCTTCCATGCGCCGGATGTCCGTCAGGTCCCGGAAGATGGCGATGGCCCCGCTCAGGACCCCGTCCTCGTCCTCGATGCGGCTGACGCTCAGGCCCAGCGGCACCTCCGTCTCGCCCTGATGCAGCGTCACCTCGTGCCGGGGCACGGGGGCTCCGCCCTGCAGGACCGCCGTCACGCACTCCGCCAGCTCCGCCCGGTCGCCGCCCAGGGCCGTCGGGAGAGGCTGGCCGATGATGTCACTCAGCCGCAGGTTCAGCATGTTGGTCGCCGCGGGATTGGCGCGCGTGATCGTGGCGTCGCTGTCCACGATCAGCAGGCCGCTGCCCATGTTGTCCAGGATGTTGCGCACCTCACTGCGCGCCCGCTGCATCTGGGCCGTGGCCTGGTTCTGCAGGCGCTGGCCGGTGTCGGTCCGGGCCGCCATCATGCCCCCCAGCTTGCCCACCCAGAGGAAGAGGCCGGCGTGCAGGACCGCCGTCAGCGAGGGCAGCCCCCCCACCGCCTCGGTCGTGGAGGCCGCGCTCGGCAGCCAGCCCGCCGCGTAGGCCCCGTGAGCGGCCAGGGTGCCCACGCCGGCCAGGCTGCCGAGGGTCAGCGCGGCCCGGGCGCCCAGGAAGTAGCCGCCGAGCAGGATCGGCACGCAGAGGAAGAGCAGGAAGCCCGCCGACACGCCGCCGCTGAAATGGGCCAGCAGGCCGATGGTCGTCACGTCGAGGGTGAGCTGGATGATCAGCAGGCGGCGCTCCGGCATCTCCATGATGATGGCGGCGTAGGAGAACACCAACCCCGCCACCAACAACCCGCAGCTGAACAGGAAACCGCCGACCGGCTCGCCCGGCGCGGCCTGCGCGCGCATCAGGTACCCGGTCTCGACCAGCACGAGCCCCAGCAGCAGCCGCCACACGAGCAGCTGGCGGTTGCTGTTGCGCAGAGCATTCGTGCTGCGATTGATAGCCGTCACGATTATCCTCCCGACATGACGGAGGCCATCTTGAAGATGGGCAGATACATGGCCACGAGCATGCCGCCGACCATGGCCCCCATGACCACGATCATGATCGGCTCGATGGCGGCCGTGAGGGCTTCCACGGCCGCGTCGACCTCGTCGTCGTAGAAGTCCGCGATCTTGCCCAGCATCTCGTCGAGGGCGCCGGTCTGCTCGCCAATGGATATCATCTGCACCACCATGGGCGGAAATACGTTGCTCGAGCGCAGCGGTTCGGCGATGGTGTCGCCCTGGCTGATGCTCACCGAGGTCTTCTCGATCGCTCCCTGGATCACCATGTTGCCCGCCGTGCGGGCGGTGATCTCGAGCCCCTGCAGGATGGGCACGCCGGAGCCGATCAGGGTGCCCAGGGTGCGGGTGAACCGCGAGACCGAGGCCTTGCGCAGGACGTCGCCCAGCACGGGGATGCGCAGGAGCAGCTTGTCGATGTTGAGCCTGCCGCTGGTCGTCTTGCGGTAGGCCTTGATGCTGGCCACGACGCCGATCACGCCGGCGAGCACCGCCCACCAGTAGGCGCGCAGGAAATCCGAAGCTCCCATGACGACCCTGGTGGGCGTCGGCAGCTCCCCGCCGAAGTCGGCGAACATCTTCGCGAACACCGGGATGATCGCCACGAGCATGAAGATGCAGGCGCTCAGGGCCACCACGAGCACGATGGTGGGGTACATCATGGCGCCCTTGACCTTGCGGTGCAGGGCGTCGGCCTTCTCCAGGTAGACCGCCAGGCGCTGCAGGATGACGTCCAGGATGCCGCCCGCCTCGCCGGCCGCCACCATGTTGGTGAACAGGTCGGAGAAGGCCCGGGGATGGCGCTTCAGACCGTCGGCCAGCGTCGAGCCGCCTTCCACGTCCAGCATGACCTGCTGCACGACCTGCTTGAAGTAGGGTTTGGTCAGCTGCCGGGCCAGCACGTCCAGGCACTGCACGAGCGGCAGGCCGGCGTTGACCATGGTGGCGAACTGGCGGGTGAAGACGCAGAGATCCTTCACGCTGACGCCCTGCTTGGGTCCGAAGTTGAAGCGGATCTCCTTCTGCTTCTTCTTGATCGAGGTGATGATGATCCTGCGCTTGCGCAGGTACTCGGACACATCGCGTCGGTCGTCGGCGCTGTACTCGCCGCTGAGCACCTCGCCCTTGGGCGATCGTCCTTTCCATACGAATGTCGTCGCCACAGTGCTCCTCCTAGACCGGGACGCCGGCCGGTTCGCCTATCATTTGCAGCAGTTCCGTGGGATCGGTGCTGCAGCCCAGCGCCCATTCCCGCGAAATCCACTTGTTGACGTAGGCCTGGTACAGGGACTGGTTCATGGTCTGCATGCCGTGCTTCTGTCCCGCCTGCATCAGGCCGTAGATCTGGTGGACCTTGTTGTCCCGGATCATCGCCTTGATGGCCGGGGTGCAGACCATGATCTCCAGGCAGAGCACGCGGCCGCGCCCGTGTGACCGCGGGATCAGCTGCTGCGTGATGACCCCCGAGAGGCAGAACGAGAGCTGCGAGCGCACCTGGTTCTGCTGCTCCGGCGGGAAGACGTCGATGATGCGGTTGATCGACTCGAAGGTGCTGTTGGTGTGCAGGGTGGCCATGGCGAGGTGGCCGGTCTCGGCGATGGTGAGGGCCGCCGCGATGGTCTCGCGATCTCGCATCTCGCCGATGAGGATCACGTCGGGATCCTGCCGCAGCACATACTTGAGCGCCGCGACGAACGACCGGGTGTCGTTGGTGACCTCGCGCTGATTGACGATGCACCGCTTGTGCTGGTGCACGTACTCGATGGGATCCTCGATGGTGATGATGTGGCCGAAGCGGTTGCTGTTGATGGTGTCGACCATGGTGGCCAGCGTGGTCGACTTGCCGCTGCCGGTCGGCCCGGTGACGAGCACCAGGCCCTGGTTCCGCTCGATGAGCGCGCGCGCGATCGGGGGCAGCCCCAGCTCCTCGAAGCTGTGAATGGTGTAGGGGATCTGCCGGATGGCCATAGCGGTGGCGCCGCGTTGCAGGAAGACGTTGGCGCGGAAACGGCTGATGCCCTGCACGCCGAAGGAGAAGTCCAGCTCCTTGTCGTTCTCGAAGGTCTTCTTCTGCTCCTCGTTCAGGATGCTGTAGGCCATGCGGCGGACCTCCTCCGCCGTCATGACGGCGAAGTCGCTGTCCTGCACCACGCCGTCGACCCTGAACTTGGGCGGGATGCCCGCGGTCAGGTGCAGGTCGCTCGCACCGCGCGCGACCATCTCCTCCAGCAGCTCTCGCATTCCGATCACAGGCGCCTCCTCGTGTACCGCCGGGCGGTTTACTCGCTGCTCGCGGTCTCGCGCAGCACTTCCTCGATGGTGGTGATCCCCTTCTCGATCTTGATCAGTCCGTCCTGGCGCAGGGTCAGCATGCCCAGCTCCACCGCCTTCTTCTGCAGCTCGGCCGCGGAGCAGCGGTCCAGGATCATCTCCCGGATCTCGGGCGTGATCGGCATGACCTCGTACAGCCCCTGGCGCCCGGAGTAGCCCGTCCCGTTGCAGCGCTCGCAGCCGCGGCCCTTGTAGACCTTGGTCTCCGGCGGCAGACCCACGTCCGCCAGCGCCTCGGGGGGGACCTTGTCCTCCGTCTTGCAGTTCTCGCAGATGCGGCGCACCAGCCGCTGGGCCATGATCACGACGGTCGAGGACGCCACCAGGAACGGTTCGATCCCCATGTCGATCATGCGGTTGACGGTACTGGGGGCGTCGTTGGTGTGGAGCGTCGAGAGCACGAGGTGTCCGGTCAGGGCGGCCTTGGTCGCGATGGAACCCGTCTCCAGGTCACGGATCTCGCCGACCATCACGATGTTCGGGTCCTGGCGCAGGAAGGCCTTCAGGGCCGCCGCGAAGGTGAGCCCCACCTCTTCCCGGACCTGCACCTGGTTGATGCCGTCGATGTTGTACTCGACGGGGTCCTCGGCGGTCATGATGTTCAGCTCGGTGACGTTCAGGCGCTGCAGGCAGGAGTAGAGGGTCGTGGTCTTGCCGGATCCGGTCGGGCCGGTCACCAGCACCATGCCGTAGGGGCAGGCGATGGCCTTGAGCACGTCCTGCTCGGCCTTGGGTTCCATGCCGAACTTGGCCAGGTCGATGTTCAGATTCGACTTGTCCAGGATACGCATCACGACCTTCTCGCCGAAGATCGTGGGCAGGGTGCTGACGCGCAGGTCGATCTTCTTGTTCCCGATCTTGATCTTGATGCGCCCGTCCTGCGGGATGCGCCGCTCCGCGATGTCCAGCTCGGACATGATCTTCAAGCGGCTGATGATGGCGTTCTTCAGCTTGAGCGGCGGCTCCATGACCTCCTGCAGCACGCCGTCGACGCGGTACCGCACCCGCACGTTCTTCTCGTAGGGCTCGATGTGGATGTCGCTGGCGCCTATCTTCACGGCCTCGGCCAGCAGCGTGTTCACGAGCTTGACCACCGGCGCGTTCTGGCTCTCGGTCTGAGCGGCGTCCTCCTCGGCTTGCTCCTCGACGATCTCGATGTCTTCCTCGAGGCCCTGCATGATGGAGGCCAGCGAGTCCGCGGTGGCGTAGTACTTGTCGATGGCCTTCTTGATGGCCAGCTCGCTGCAGACCACCGGTTGCACGTCGAGTCCGGTGATGAACTTGATGTCGTCGATGGCGAAGATGTTGCTCGGGTTGGCCATCGCCACCGTCAGCACGCGCCCCTGGCGCTGCAGCGGCAGGACCTGGAACTTGGTCGCCACGTCGGAGGGCACGAGGTCGATGCACTCGAGGTGCACGTCGACCGCCTCGAGATCCACGACCGGCAGGTTGTAGATCTTGCCCAGGAAATTGGCATACTGGGTATCGTCCACGGCCCCGATGCGGATCAGGGCCATGCCCAGCGAGCCACCCTCCCGCTTCTGGTACTCCTGGGCCTTGGCGAGATGCTCCGTGGTGATGATGTTCGCCTCGAGCAGGCGCGAGGCGATCTTGTCCTTGACGGCCACGTTCTTGGCGCTTTCCATAGCCCGTCCGTTCCGGTGCGGTGCCCCGCGCGGCCACGGGGGACCGCTCTCGACCCCCTGATGCCCCGGCGTCCCGGCGGGGTTTTCCCGTCCCGTCGGTCGCGCTCTCCGGACCCCTGCGTACGCCTCCCATTATCGACGCGAGGCGTTGCAACTTGAGAGACCATTGGCCGCGCGCGGCGGGGTGTGCGAGTCCGGGGCCGCAACATGCAAGAGCGAGTCCGGTCGGGGGGCACGGGCGCTGCAATTCCTTGCAAATGCGAGAAATGGGGAGAGTCGTGAGGCCAGCTTGGGCCCGATGCCCTTCACGCGCTGCAGGTCCTCCGGATCGGCAAAAGGCCCGCCCGCCGTGCGGGCGGCCACGATGCGCCCGGCCAGGACCGGTCCCACCCCCGGCAGCAGGACCAGGGACTCCGCCGGGGCCCGGTTGACGGCCAGAACCGGGGGTGGACCGCTCGCGGCCGGCTCGGGCGGCTCCGCGGGCGCCGCCGGCAGCAGGTCCTCCCAGAGCAGCGGCTCCCGCCAGGTGTCCTGCGGTCCCACGAGCAGCCGCTCGCGCACCAGCCGGCCCCCCGCCAGCAGCAGGGCCGACAGCAGCAGACCCAGCGCCTGCCGCCGCGTCATGCCACGGCCGCCGTCGGAGCGGCCCTACTGGGTGAAGGTCCAGTGCAGGCGCCAGCGCAGCTCGCGCCCCGAGGACAGGGCGCCCGCCGAGAGCTGCAGGCGTTCATCGGTGAGGTTGCGCAGCGCCAGGCTGAGGTTGGCTCCCAGCAGCCGGAAACCGAGGATGAGGTCGTGCCGGGTGATCGCCGGCAGTGCAATCCCCTGCCCGGGGTACCAGGGATCCGACGTCTCCCCCTGGCGGGTGAGCCAATAGCCGAGCTGGAAGATGCCGTCTTCCCTGAACAGGTGTTTTTCCCACAGCACCTGCAGGCGCATCCAGTTCTCAGGCGGCAGGAAGACCGGCACACCCGCGCGCACGCTGGGTCGCTGCCAGCCGGCCTCCAGGCGCAGGCGGGCCCAGCCCACGAACCGCCCCGCGTGCTCGACGCGCGCCGTGACATCCGGGGTTAGCATCTCCAGGTCGTTGGTCCAGCGTCCACGGTCCGGCTCTCCCGGCAGCGGCCGCCAGGTGATGCCGTCCCGCAACCAGTTCAGGCTTCCCCGCACGGCAAGATCGGTGCCCAGCAGGTGCAGCTGGAGCCGCGCGGCACCCCGCCAGGTGTCCTCGCGCCCCAGATCCCGTTCCGGCAGCAGGGTTGCGCTCAGCAATCCGCCCCCCGTGGGGACGAACACCCGATCGGCCGTCAACAGCTCGTCACTGCGTGGCGCGCGCCCGCAGCGCTCCAGACGCAGGTTCCACCAGCCGTGGCCGGCGGCCGGCCCGCAGTCCAGGTGTCCGTGCGGCTGCCAGCCCCCGTGGCTGTCCCACCAGCCGGCCAGACCCATCTCGCCGGCCAGGGCCCCCCAGCCCCAGGGCAGCGCGGCGGCGATCCCCGCCTCCTGCCCGTCGCCCCGCACCGGCCCGCCGTCGGCGCCCGCCCAGCTGGAGTCGGCACCGCTGTCCTGCACGCGCCAGGCCAGCACCCGCAGATCGATCCTTCTGGCGCCCTCCTCCCCCAGGGCGATGGCCAGCCCCTCGCGCGAGGCCTCCAGCTTGCGGCTGCGGTTGCGCTCCACGTCGCGCCCGGTCCAGAAGAGCGTGGTCCGCAGTGCGCCCGCCGCGGTGCGCCGCCGCCAGTCCACGTTCATGTGGTCGCCCCACAGCTCCTCGTGGTTCACGTTGGCGGAGGGAATGCCCGTCTTGAACTTGCGCAGCTTCTCCACCTGCACGCGCAGGTGCTCACCGCCGGGCAGCCAGCGCTCCAGGCTGCCTCGCCCGCAGCGGAACTTCGCAGCGCCCAGGTCTGGTAGACCCGTGAAGCGGAAGTCGCCGGGAACCTGGAAGTCGTAGCCCTCCTGATCGAGCGTCTCCTCGAAGTCGAAGCGCGGCTGCCAGGGGGCGCGCACGGTGCGGAAGGCCACGCTGCGCAGGTAGGTCTGGTGCGACCCCTTGTAGAAGCGCGTGTCGGCGATGGTCTGGTCCGGGCGGCTGTCGTCGGGCTCCAGCTGCACCGCGCCCGCGCTTCCCCCCCAACCATCCGCCCCGAGGGTCGGCGCGCCGACGGTCAGGCCCGCCAGCGGTACGACCCAGGGATCATCGGTCCAGCGATGTCCGGTGCCATCCGGCACACCGCCTCTGAGGAAGAGCGGAGCCGGCGCGGTGCCGGCCTCCCCGCACAGCACCAGGCGGGAGCCGAAGCCACCGTCGCTGCGCACGAGCCAGGGTCCTTCGCGCTCCAGCAGCTCGATCAGGTTGCCCGGGAAGGGAATCCAGAGCGGCCGCCGGCCCCAGGGGGCTGCCGGCGCGGGCGGGACGCTGTCCGGGGGCGCCGCCGCCGAGACCTGCAGGGAGTCCGCCGCCGCCTCGCCCGCCGGGACCGCTCCGGCGGTCGCGGCCGCCGTCAGGCCGGTCAGCAGGCAGACCAGGGCTGTTCCCCCGCGCAGCGCGGGCCGGCCCAGCACCGCGGCCCGCGGCGCCAGCACCGGGAACAGCAGGGCGAAGATCGGCACGTTGCCGGCCAGGTGCAGCAGCGCGAAGGGAACGGCGCCCACCGCCACCACCCGCAGGTCCAGGGCGAGGGCCAGGGCGCTGGCGCCATTGGTCAGCAGATCGTAGACGAGGGTGGCCGCCAGCCCCACACCGGCGGCGAGCAGGGCGGCCGTCCCGCGCCGGCCCGCCCGCCGCAGGTCCAGCAGGGGCTCCGTGGCCAGCCCCCCGAGCAGGCCGGCCGTGGCCTGCCCGGCCGCCTGGGCGGCGAGCAGCCAGGGAAGCGGCGGTCCGTAGGGATTGCCCAGCGAGAAGAGCGTGGCCGCCAGCGCGCCGGCGACGGCTCCCAGCCCCGGTCCCAGCGCGGCTCCCGCCAGGGCGCTCAGCAGGGTGACCAGTTCCAGGTTGGGCACGCCGCTCAGCAGATAGCCGACCCCCACTCCGGTGCCGGCGAAGAGTCCCAGCAGCACCGCCCGGCGGATACCGCCACCCCCCGGCCGTTTGTGGCGCGCTTCGTTCATGAGGTCGCGATCTTAGGAGATGCTGCTCCCCGCGGCAAGCGCCGCTCGCGGCTGACGGGGGCTTGTAACGGGGGCGTCCGCGATCAGTTCCCGTCGAGCTTGCGCAGACGGTCGATCACGTCCAGGAAGGAGGGCTGAACCTCGTGGACCTTCTTGTAGAAGTCGCGCGCCTGCGCGGGTCGACCCGCGTCCTCGTGCGCTCGCCCCGCGTGGTAGAGCAGGCCGAGCTGCTCCTGAGACGTCGCTTGTGGCACGCTCAACCCGCGCTCGAAGATCGCGATGGCCTCCTCGGGCTGCTGCTGGCGCAGCAGGGTGATCCCCCACATCTCGAAGGCGCGCACCGCGAAGTCCGGATCGTCGGCGGCGGCGGACAGACAGATCACGGCCTGCTCGAACATGCCCATCTCCAGGTAGACCATGCCCATCTCGTATTGCCGCTCGGGATCGTCCGGGGCGCCGTCGCCTCCGACCAGCTGCCCGATCTCGCTGGCGATGGTGCTCACCTGCCCATCGGCCGCCTTGCCGAGGTCGGCGCCGCCCTCCGCCAGGATCTCGGCGAGCAGGTCCACCGGTTGACCTGCAGGCGCGGACTCTCCAGATCGCGGCCCGGCCCCGAGAGCCGGATCCGCCATCAGGTCGTCGAAGGAGGTCGGGCTGTCCGTGTCGATTTCGAAGCAGCCGTCCTCGGATTTTTCCGGCATCGCCGCGTCGGCGGCCGCGGGGGTAGGGGCCGTCTCGGTTGCGGCGATGCCGGACAGAAGATCATCGAAGGAGTCCTCCGGGGCCTGCTCCCCGGTGGCGACGGCACCGGCCGCCGCCGGCTGGGCCGCCGGCGCGGCGGGCCGCGCCTGGCCGGGGGATTGTGCTTCGTCGTCCATCAGGCCGCCGAAGGAGGTCTCGCCAGCGGACGGCGGGGGCGACTGCGCGGCGCCGGCCTGGCTCGGTGCCGCCACGTGCTCTCCGCCGGCCGGCGAGAGATCGAGGGCGTTGACGTCGGCGTACTCGGCCGGTCTGGTGCCGCCCGGCTGCGTCTTCTGCAGCCAGAGCCTGTACTCGGGGTAGTTCTCCAGATCCCGCTGGCGCTGCAGGAGCGTGGCCATCTCGGCGCGAGCCGGCTCTTCCTCCCCGCCGTCGAAGACGAGGCAGAGCACGAGAGCACGCGCGCGCGCCGCCTCCAGGGACATGGACCAGAACCGGAAGACCTCCGTCAGCTTTTCCAGGACACCCAGGCTGTTGGAGTAGAGCGCCAGCATCTGCGCGCAGCGCTTCAGAAAGATCTCCTTCACCTCGGAGGAGATGCGATCGCTGGCGGCCAGGAAGCGCAAGGCATGGTTCTCGCCGTCCACCGACAGACCCTGGCTGGCGCGCAGCTCGGCCAGGGACCAGTGCGCGTTGAAGTTGTCCGCGTCGTGGCGCAGGATCTTCTTGTAGATGGCCACCGCATTGTTGTGCAACCCGGTGCTGCGGTAATTGGCCGCCGCCGACAGGAAGAGCTCGATGGCCCGCGGGATGTCCCCCTTTCGCAGACACAGATCGCCCAGCTCATTGATGAGGGTGGGGTTGTTCTTGTCGACTTCGATGATGCGCTCGTAGACGGAAACGGCCTCGTCCCAGTTCCGCTTCTTGCCTGCGAGATAAGCTTCCTGCTTGAGCTTGCTAAGCTTCGACAAAGAGAGGACCCCCGCTGTACCTGGTCGCATCGTCGCGTCGCATCGTCATGGGAACAGGCCCGTGGCCCGATTCCGTGTCCTATTTCATCGCCGTCCGGGATGTCAGGTTGAGAGTTTTTTTCGGAGCGGAAGAACGCCGCGGATGGCGGCCGCATGCGCTTTTCGCGGCCTGCAAGGGCGCACCGCCGGCGGGCTAGGGGACGGCCACGCGCTGCCCGTTGCGGAAGGCGGCCGCCACCGGATTGTGTCCCGCGTGATAGGGGATCAGGCGGTAGTCCTCCGCGTCGAGGATCAGGAAGTCCGCACACTTGCCCGGCGCCAGGGAACCCACCTCGTCCTGCAGCCCGAGGGCCCAGGCCGCGTTGAGGGTGCCGGCGACGAGCGACTCCGCCGGCGTCAGGCGCATCTGCGTGCAGGCGATGGCCATGATGAGCGGCATCGAGAGGATGGGACAGCTTCCCGGGTTGAAGTCCGTGGCCAGGGCCACGGCGACGCCGTCCGCCAGCAGCTCGCGCGCGGGGGCATAGCGCGGCAGGCCCAGGCTGAACACCGTTCCGGGCAGCAGAACCGCGACGGTGCGCGAGGCCGCCAGCGCGCCGCGCCCCGCCTGGTCGATCACGATCAGATGATCCGCCGACTGAGCGCCCAGCCGCGCCGCCAGCGCCGCGCCGCCCATGGGCTCCAGCTCGTCCGCGTGCACGGTGAACGCGAGGCCCAGCTCCCGCGCGCGGCGCAGGATCAGCTCCGTCTCCGCCAGGTCGAAGACCGACGGTTCGCAGAAGACGTCGCAGCGCTCGGCGAGCCCCTCGGCGGCGACCGCGGGCAGGATCTCCTCCGTCACCAGCTTCAGGTAGGCGGGGCGTCGCTCGCGGTACTCGTCGGGCACCTCGTGCGCCGCCAGGCAGGTGCGGACCACCCGCACGCCGGCCTGAGCCGCGGCCCGCCCCGCCGCGCGCAGACTCTTCAGCTCGTCGTCCAGGCGCAGCCCGTAGCCGCTCTTGATCTCCACCGTGGTCGTGCCGTGGGCCAGCATCTCGCGCAGGCGCGCCGTGGTGAGCGCGACCAGCTCGTCCTCGGAGCGCTCGCGCAGATCGCGCACCGAGGCCCGAATGCCGCCGCCGGCCGCGGCGATCTCCAGGTAGCTCTCCCCGCGGAGACGCCGCTCGTACTCGTCCTGCCGGGTGCGCCCGAACACGGCGTGTGTGTGCGGATCGACGAAGCCGGGAATCACCGCGCGGCCTTCCGCGGCGATCTGCTGCGTGGCGCCGGTGACCTCGACGGCCGCCAGCACGGCCGGCTCGCAGCCGGCGGCCAGCACCCGGCCCCGACCCACCGCCAGGGCGGCCTGCTCGTAGATTCCGAGCGCCGCCAGGTCCACCCCCCGGCGGGGACCCCGGCAATCCAGGGCGGCATCCGCCAGGCTGCAGAGCTGACCGATGCCGGTGACCAGCAGCTCGGCCGCCGGCCGGCGCTCCCGGTCCGCGTCGCCCATGTCGTCCTCCCCGTTCATGGCACGCTCCCCTCCTCGCCGGCGAAGAAGGCCACCGCCCGGTCCACGAGATCCGTCGGATCGCGGCAGACCCGCGGCGCGGTCGGCAGGGCACTCAGGAAGGTAGCGCCGTAGCTCTTGGTGTACAACCGGCTGTCCAGCAGCACGACGACGCCGCGATCGTCTCCGCGGCGGATGAGGCGGCCCAGTCCCTGCCGTAGGCGCAGCACGGCGTCGCGCACCATGAAGGCGGTGAAGGGATTCTCGCCGGCCGCCTGCAGGCGCTCGCAGCGCGCCTCGACCCAGGGATCGCTGGGCACCTGGAAGGGAAGCTTGGTGACGACGAGCACCTCCAGATCCTCGCCCGGGAAATCCACCCCTTCCCAGAAGGTGGTCGTGCCCAGCAGGACGGCCCGGTGGGAGCGACGGAAGCGCTCCAGCAGCTCGGACGTCTCGCCGGCCGGTTGCTGCACCAGGATCTCCGGCGGCGGCCCCGCGAGTCCCGCGAAGAGCCCCTCGGCCTCCTCGCCCTCGACCGTGAGCAGGCGCGCGGCGACGCGCTGCAGCGCCTGGTAGGAGGTGAAGAGGACGAGGGTCTTGCGTCGGGCCCGGTGCACGAGGTCGTGCACCAGATCCGCCGTGGCGTCGGCGAAGTCCGCATGGTCCGGCGGGGGCAGGTCCGCCAGCGTCAGGAAGCGCGCCTGCCGCTCGTAATCGAAGGGCGAGGCGACCAGGGCCGTCGTGGTCGCCGGTTGCAGGCGGCGCAGACCCAGCTCGCCCAGCATGTGTCCGAAGTCCTCGCCGACGGCGAGGGTCGCGCTCGTCATGATCGGACGCAGGCCGGAGCCGAGCCAGTACTCGCGCAGCAGATCCCCGGCCTCCAGCAGGGTCGCCCCCACCGCCAGCAGTCCGGGGCCGCTGCCCGGCTCGATCCAGGCGACCCACTCCTCGCTCCAGCCTCCGGTCAAGAACCTCACGTCCTGCTGCAGGCCGACCAGCAGCTGACCCACCTGCGCCAGCGTGGCCAGGCGCTCCTCGGTGCCGGCCGGCAGCTCCGGCAGCATCTCCACGCGCTGCTCCACCGTCACGTAGGCACCGGCGGCGGCCGCCGTCGCCGCCAGCAGCCGCTCCGTATCCGTTCGCACCGGCCCGAAGCCCTCGTCCGCATCGGGGATGCGCTGCCGGCCGGGTTGCCGCGCCCCCTCCGGGAGCCTGGCGTCCACCATGTTCCCGAGCGCACCCCACCAGGCGCGGTACGCCTGGAAGCAGCGCAGCACGGAGGCGGCCAGCTCGTTCAGCGCCTCGACGACCGCGGCACCGGCGTGCCCGTGGCGCTGCATCGCCGCACCCAGCTCGCGGATCAGGTGGGGCGGCCCTCCCTCAAATCGCACTTCGCCGATCAGCTCCTCGACCACGCTCAGCCTCTGCCGGTCGCAACGGATGGCGTGCGTCTCGAGCGCCACCTGCGGCAGGCGGTGCGCCTCGTCGACCACCAGCAGCTCGTAGGGTCCCACCAGGGTGTGGTCGGCGCGCAGATCGTGCATCAGCAGCGAGTGGTTCACGACGATCAACTCGGCCTCGCGCGCCCGCCGCCGCGCCCGCTGCACGTGGCAGCCGTCGTTCTCGTAGCAGACCGAGGGGGAACACGGCTCCGGCGAGTCGAACAGCTCGGTCAGCTGGTCCCGCAGCAGGGGATGCCCCGCTAGCTCCTCGCGCTGCCCCTCCTCGGTGGCGGCCAGCCAGAGGCGGAAGGCCGCCGCCGCCAGACCTTCCGCCAGCGACTCCGGCCGCCGCGCCAGGAAGCGCAGCCGCCGGCGGCGGCAGAGGTAGTTGCGCCGGCCCATCAGCAGCCTGGCGCGCAGGTCGGGAAACAGCGGCGCCAGCAGCGGCAGATCATGCCCGAGGATCTGCACCTGCAGCGCACGCGTGTGGGTGGCCACGACAGCGCGCCCACCGCGCCGGCGCACCTCGGCCAGCAGCGGCAGCAGATAGGCGAGGGTCTTGCCCACCCCGGTTCCCGCCTCCACCAGGAGCGGCCGTCCGGCGGCCAAGCAGCGCGCCACGTCCTCCGCCATCTCCGCCTGCTCGGGCCGCGGGGCGAAGCTCCGGCCGTAGAGGGCGCCCAGCCCGTCCGGATCCACCAGCCAGGCCGCGAGGGCGGCCGGGCTCGTCTCTCCCGGCCAGGCCGCCGCCCGGACGACCGCCGCGCCCGGTCCGCCGCCGCTCGCGGTGGGCTCGCCGGCCCCCTCCTCGCCGGCGCTCCAGCCGGCGAACGGATGGCCCTCGCTGCTTTCCGCCCAGGTGTCCAGATGAGCGAGCAGGCGCCCCACCGGTCGCGAGAAGGCCGCCGTCAGGCTCCGGCATTCCTGCCGCAGATCCGGCGCGAGCCCGCCCCACCACTGCAGGCGCTCCCAGAGGCGCCGCGCCTCGCTGCGCAGAGCTCGCTCGGCCACCAGCGGATCCGCCTCCGCCAGGCGCAGGCCCAGCGCGGCCCGTACCGGATCCAGCAACGACCAGAGCAGGGGGCGGGTCACCAGCAGGCCGCCGCCCGGCTGCTCCTCCACCGCGGGCGACGGGCCGTCGGTGACGAGGAGGGCTCCGGCCGCCTCGGGCGGCGGCCAGCGCTGGTCGTCCAGCTCCTGCCAGCGGGACGGCGCCCCGGCGTCGAGGCAGATCCAGCGGGCCGCCCCCTCGCCGCCCACGCGCGCGGCCAGCAGGAAGGGCGCCGGAGCTCCACCCTCAGCGCGCATCGTTCTCGCCGCCTTCGTTTAGCTGCGCACGCCGGGCCGCTTCGTCCAGCACGGTGATGCCCGGCCGGCGGGCCCGAGCCAGCTTGGGCTCGACGGTGTCGCTCAGATCGGCCGGGGCCCGCCGGCAGTAGAGCTGGTCGTGCCGGGCGAGCTCCGCCCGCAAGCGTTCGATCTCGCGGCGGATGGCGTCGTCGGCCATGGCCCTCCCCTCGCGAGTGAGCGGGCAAGGTCGCAGCAGCCGGTCCGGGCCGGCCCGGACCGACTAGAAGGCTTCCAGGAGGGAAACGTGCAGCTTGGCGTCGTCGAAGTTCACGCTGCCGGGGAAGCCGATCGCGAGCGAGATGTCGCCGCCCGGCGTCCGCGTCTGCAGTCCCAGGCCGAAGCCGCGGACCGTCCCCTCACGTTGCTCCCGGCGCGCCGGGTTCTCCGGCGTGGGGACCGGGGCGGAGAACTCAAAGTACCCCATGTCCAGGAAGGTGTAAAGACGGGAGCGGCCCGGCTCGCCGATCCTCAGCTCCACTCCTCCGTAGATGACCCGCTCCCCGTGAAACTCGTCCTCCCGGTAGCCGCGCACGCTGTTGGCGCCGCCGAACCGGTACTGCTCCGAGAGCGGGATGGGGCCGCCCTCGCCGGTCACCTCGCGGTAGCTCGAGCGCCCGGCCAGGCTCAGGACACGCCCCAGCCAGAGCTCGCCGGCGATGTCGAAGGACAGCAGGCGTTGGCGCTCCTCGCTGCCGGAGGCGAGCGCCGAGCCGGCGTCGGTCGTGTCCTGCCGGGCGATGGCTTGCCGGCTCGCCGTCTCGATGGCGAAGGCGCCCGACCAGCCGCTGCGCTGCAGGTCCAGCCGGTGATGCAGGAAGGCGCCCCGGGCCCGCAGGCGGCTGGTGCGTTCCAGGTTCCCGCTGGGGAAGGTGCTGCGGTCCCAGCCCAGGCCGATCTCGACCCCCCAAGCCGCCACCACCGCCAGCTGCCCGCTGCCGTCCAGCCGGAACCGGCTGTAGGCACCGGTGGCCACCTCCTGATCCAGGGAGACCTGCAGATCCAGCGGCGTCCCCCAGGCCAGCGGCTCCAGGTAGGCAAAGCCGAGGCGGCTGAGGTTCGCGCCGTCGTCGCTCCAGCCCGCCGCCAGCCGCCGCCCCGTGCCCGCCAGGTTCGGCAGCAGCAGATCGACCTGTCCGCTCAGGCGTCCGCTCTCGCCCTCCCGGCCCTGGCTGTAACCGAGCACGACCCCGAGCCGGTTGGCCCGCGGCCGCGGCACGACCGGCCAGAAGACGCCCACCGTGTCGGGTGCGGCCGTCAGGTACACCACCGGCTCCTCCACCCGGCTGTAGATTCCGCGCGCCTGCAGGCGCCGGCGCGCCTCGGCCAGGTCGGACTCCCGGTACAGGCTGCCCTCGTGCAGGCCGCTGGCCCGCATCAGGAAGCGCTCGCCGCGTCCGGCGGGCAGATCGCTCGTCTGCGGGCCCAGGTAGGACCGGACACCGGGAAAGAGGGAGGCCTGCACGTCGACCCGGGCGTCCTCCGGATCCACCATCACGTCCTTGACCAGCCAGTGCGCGAACGGGTAACCCTCCTCGCCGACGGCGGCCAGCAGCCGCCCGACCGCCTCCTGCCAGCGGTCGGCCCTGAACCGGTCACCCGGATGCGGCAGGTTCAGCGCCAGCAGCCGCTCCCGCTCCGGGAAATCGAGTCCCGCCACCTCGAGGCTCCCCAGATGAAAGAGGGGACCGGGCCACACGCGCAGCGACGGCGATGCCGGCGCCGGCGCCGAGGAATCCGGCGGCGCCTCTCTCGCCACCTGCACGGCGAGGTAGCCCCGCGCGAGCCAGCGATCGCGCAGCAGGCTGGTCAGGTCGCGCGCCGAGGCCCGCACTCCCTCGCGCGGGCCGGACGGGCCGCCCGGTCCTCCGACCAGTCCCGCCGCCGCCCGGCGTACCCAGCCGGCCAGCGCCTCGCCGCCTTCCTCCGGCGGGGCCTGCGGCGGCACCTTCTGCCGCTCGAGCCAGGCCTGGTCCTCCCGCAGGAAGCGGGCCAAGTCCCCATGGGCCTGTACGCCCGCGGCCAGCGCCAGGTGCGGCCGGGATCGTCCCGCTCCCGCCGCCGGTGCTCCGGCGCCCCAAGCCGGGCCGACGGCCCCGCCGATCACCAGCAGCAGGCCGACCGCAGCCGCAGCCAGGGCGGCCGGTGGGCGGCGCCGGTTGCGCTTCCCGGATCCGAGGGCCCGTCCCTCAGAACCGCGCGGTGGATTCCAGCCTGACATCGTGCTGCCACTCCACGTCGCCGAGACGTCGCCCGAAGTAGACCAGGGCGACGCTCAGCTGATCGCTGGGATCCCAGCCCAGGCGTGCCGACATCTCGACGTTGCGCCCCGGCCAGGAGTAGAAGAAGGGTCGGATCGTTCCCGGCGGCTCCTCGCTGGTGACTTGGGCCCAGCGGATCTCGGCCTGGCCGCTCCAGCGCCGGGCCAGCCGGTAGCGCGCCGAGGGGCCGAGAGCCCATTCGGTCTGGGACACTCCGGAGACCGCGTCTCGCCGGGTGATGTACTCCACGGCCAGCGCGAGGCGGTTGCCAGCCCCCGGACGCACCGAGGCCTCGAGCTGCGAGCGCCGGGTCAGACTGCTATAGGGGCGGCTGAAGCCCAGGCCGCTGCTGCCGGTGTCGCGCACCTCGTCGGTCGTCTCGTAGCGCCCCTGCAGGCTGCTCCACTCATGGGGATTCCAGGTCAGGGTGCCCTGCCAGACGCGGCGCAGCCGATCCTCGGGATGTGCCGAGTACTGGCGATCCCGCGCCTCGTCGTAGTCGAAGCGCAGGCGCGCATCGAGCCACCGCACGCTCCGCAGCAGGTTGGCCTCCTGGCGCAGGCTCACCTCACCC
>Ga0315542_1000749_pt1 | contig 20643 bp, 21 predicted proteins | sample SalMarSW160120MG_FD_202541 | JGI IMG/M metagenome (GOLD analysis project Ga0315542, IMG submission 202541) | Salt marsh sediment microbial communities from the Plum Island Ecosystem LTER, Massachusetts, United States - Salt Marsh Sediment SW1601-20 ... | reverse complement strand
ATTTAAAATAATTATTAAAAAGAAGGAGGTTAGAAAATTCACCATAGTAGAATTTTACCACAATCTTTACATACTCCTTCATTGATCTGCACATTAAGACAATTCTCATGATATAAAGCATTGCACGAATTACACTTATAGATCTTACCTGAATATTCCCCAAAATCATACCCGCAATAAGCACAATTATTTCCAAATGAAAAGTTTGCATCATTTACGTTAACCTGGATTACTTGAGCCGTTCCAGTCAACGCTGAATCTGAGATTGATGGAGTGATATAATTAGGATTTTCAAGTGAAGGACCTGGTACCGCTTCAGTATGTTCCCAATCTGAAACATAACCTTGTGAGGATCCTTTGGATAACCCCATTCTGATTGTAACTTTCTCATCTAAAATATTAGTAAGGATTAATGCTGAAGCATACTTCCCTTTTGATCCTCCCTTTTGAAGATGTGTATGAGAAATTAAATGGATAATTCTACCTCCCGTCTTCCCATAATCAAAATAACAAAGTACAGGAGCATCTCCCCATTTCTGCTGTATTTCTATCGAAGAAATTAGAACTCTCACTTCAGGATTCAATACTTGAATGGGAAAACTTCGGTTTTCAAGCCACCATTTGAATTCAGATTTCTTTGTATTACTTACCTTTTTGCTCCATTTATCTTGTTGAATTTCTGTGAGAACTCCTTCAAGAAAAGGATGATTAGGTTCTAATATTTGGCAAGATACAACAGCATCACCCGTCCTTTCTTTATTCCATCGAATATATCCAGGGAAGATCATTTCGATAATATGTTTTAATGCCCAGTCAGTGGTTATCAACCAACCTCCATTTAGATTTACATATTCACTTATTTTTGGAAAAGCAGAATGCGGAATTTCGTCACCAGGACAACCTATTAGAACTAAATCATATTCATTTAAATTATATTTCATTATCTTAGCTGGTTTTATTGTTTCGTGTTCTGACGCATACATGTGATCTACTACTTTTTCTGGTTTTTCATATCTACCCTTTATAGCAAGAATTTTTCCATGTTGTTCAACTGCTTTTACCACGTCTTTTTTATTTAAGGCTTCCATTTTGCGTTGTTTAACTTCAGAATATAAATCCTTCCAGCTACTCATTTTAAAGTCTCTGTAATTAAAATTTTATAGTTTTATACATTATTAAATAATAAAAAATATTTCTTATTTATATTTGCATGGAATAGGATTTATATGAAGGATTTAAGAAAATTAGGCAATCCAATTGAGTTTTGGAATTATTTTTATGAGATCTCTCAAATACCACGCTGTTCTCAAAAAGAAGAGAAGATCCGACAATATGTCAAAAATGAAGCAAGCAAATTCAATTATGATACGAGAATAGATGGTATTGGAAATATTGTTATTACAGTCCCCCCCAAAGAAGATACATCAAAAACGAAGATCGTTTTGCAAAGTCACATGGATATGGTTTGTGAAAAAAATTTAGATATTGAGCACGATTTTTCAAAAGATGCATTGAAATTAATGACTATACAAAAAGATGATGAAGAGTGGTTAACTGCTGATGGTACAACATTAGGAGCGGATAATGCTGTTGGAATTGCTTATCAATTAGCAATAATGAAAAAGATTCATGATGGAAGTCTTAATCTCGGCCCTTTAACCTTGGATTTATTATTTACAGTTGATGAAGAGCGAGGACTATCTGGAGCGTCCCAAATGGATAAAGGCATGATTGATGGAAAATATCTCATAAATTTAGATTCTGAAGAAGATGATGAATTTACAATAGGTTGTGCAGGGGGAAGAGTCTTTAGTGTCGAATTTGAAAAAGTAATGGAAGAGCGACTTTCGGAAAAGGATAAAATTCCGATCAAAATTTCAGTTTCTGGGTTGATCGGAGGACATTCTGGAATGGACATAAATAAAGGAAGAGGAAATGCAGTAAAAATTCTAATCGAGATTCTTTGGAAAATTGATTCTAGCTTTGATGTTTCAATTAATACCATTGAAGGAGGAAATTTGTCTAATGCGATTCCAAGAGAATCTAATGCTATCTTATACATTGATAAATCTCAAAAGGTTGAGATTGATAGGTTTACGAAGGAAATATTCCCTAAAATCAAATCTTTGTATAATGTTATTGAGCCAGATTTAACAATTAAATTAGAAGAAATATCAGATTTCAATAAAAATCTCAGTTTTAATAATAATTTTCAGCATAAATTAATCAATCTTTTTAATCTTATACCGACAGGTCCAATAGTGCAACACCCAACAAGTAAAGGTTTAGTTCATACATCGTTGAACTTTGCATCAATACATACCCTTGAAAATAAAATTGAGATAAAAATTAGCACAAGAAGTTTAACTGGGTATGATAAAGATAACTTATTTGAGAGAGTCAAGTCTCTTATTAAAATGACAGGATTAAAGTATAATATTATCATTGAAACGATTTATCCTAGTTGGTTTCCTAATTTTGAATCTGAAATCGTTAAAACTTCTAAAAGGGTATACAAGGATAGATTTAATGATGATGTTAGGATTAAAGCAATTCATGCTGGATTAGAATGTGCTTTTTTTAGTCATTATTATCCTGAGATGCAAATGATCTCGATAGGACCAGATATTATAATGGGGCATTCACCTGATGAAAGATTGAGAATAAAAAGTGTCGAGAAGATCTGGAATTTTTTAATTACATTCTTGGAAAAATTGGTTGAAATATCTTGAAATGTATGCAAACTAAAAAAAAATTTAATTAAAATAGAAATTTATTAATCTTATATTGAATTATTGATTAAATGTTTTTAGTGAGAATGAAGCATAATGGAAAAGAAACAAACATCACAAACTAACAATAAAAAACAAGATGTTAGTGGTTCTGAAACTGTACTAGAACGTTTTAAAAGCAGAACTCCATGGATTTTTGGTAAAAAATTAAAAAAACCAAAAATTAAATTTCCCGATATGACACTCCCTCGCATGGATTTACCAGTTCCTGGTAGATCTATCGCCGTAATAGGGATTTATGCATTTTTATTTCTTCTTCAAACAGGGTTTGTCTATTTAATATATACCAAACCTCCAGCACTGGGTACTAATTCAGATGGACAAGCAATGTTCTTGTATGTAGGTAGCATTCACGATGCATTCATAATTGAAAGTATTGTAGCATCAATATTCATTTTTCTATGCTCTCTAGGTTTTGTATTTCTGTATCAAGCCTCAAAACATGTATATAACAAGAAAATTGCCACTCGAATCTTAGCTATAGGGATAATTTTAATATTTCTATCGTTTTTGGCGCTTAATGCAATGATAGATATAAAACTGGGTAATAAATTGTTTAACGTTTAATAATTGAGAGAAAATTAAAAAAAAGAAAAGTTAAAGGCTAATTATTTAAGACTATCTGTAAATGCTTTATAAGCTGATTCATCAAGCAAGTTTCCTTTTTCTGCATCAAAATTTGAAGCTTCAACCTTAAATAACCAAGCAGAAGAGGGATCTTCATTAATTTTTTCCGGTTCATCCATTAAGTCAGAATTAACTTCGCTAACATTCCCGGATACAGGGCTATATACATCTCCCACAGCTTTACTTGATTCCACTGTGCAATCTAAAGGATCGCTTGTTGGTTCATCACCATCCATTTGAACTTGTTCAACACTTGCACCTTCAAGTGCTTCAACATCCACGAATGAAATTTCACCTAATTGCTCAGCGGCAAATGCAGTTATACCAACTTCACCAGTGGCATCATTATACCATTGATGGGTCTTTGTGTACCAAATTGCCATAATTTCATAAACTCCTTTTTTGTTATAAAAAATTATAATATTGAATTTTGTATGATAAAATTAATTATATAAAAGATTTAAAATTTTTTTATTAGATGATTTGATTTTTTGAGAATAATTATGAGATGAGAACTTAATAATTATAGATAAAATTAATTTTTATCGAGAATTTGAGGAATGGTATTGGAAAATAAAAAAGGACTTTAATTTTAATCACGAATTAGATCAAAAAGCTAGAGACTTACTATTAAGTTTTTTTAATAACAAGGATCCTGAATGGATCCTTGAAAGGATATTAGAATCATTTTGTAAGAGAATCCAAAGCAAAAAGTCATTATTCATTTATGGATGCGGTCCTACTCTTGTTAATACTGTTAATTATATAATTAATACCAAATTAAAGGAGCAATTTATTAATAGTATCCATCTAGCCGCAGATGGTGCAACCAGATTTTTGAAAAAAATAAATCTTCCAGTTGATGCTACATTTACAGATTTAGATGGTATAAGAACAGAAGATTTCAACTTTCCAAGTTATATAATAGTTCATGCTCATGGTGATAATATTGATAAGCTTCAAAATTATAAACATGAAATAATACAAGCCAAAAATATAATCGGAACAACCCAAGTTGAACCCCACGAGAAAATTCTCAATCCAGGTGGTTTTACTGATGGTGATAGAATCCTTTTTTTTATAAGATCCTTAATCAAATCAGATCAGAACATTTTTTTGATCGGTATGGATTTTAAAGATGTGATCGGTGAATACAGTAAACCAGAATATGAAAAGAACCAAAGAGGTTCTCCAACAAAGATTAAAAAGTTAGTTTATGCATATAAGCTGACATCTTGGTTCGCAGAGATGATTGATAATAAAATATTTTTGTTAAACAGTAAGCTAAAAATTAAACAAATCGAATCAGTTTCATTATCCGAAATAACCGATTTAAAATTTTAATTCGCATCAATAATGCCCTTGGAATTAATCGTATAAGCTACTTTATTTTCTCTTAAATGAGAAGAATTAACTAAATGCATAAAAAGATTCTTACTAGTTTTTGATAAGTATATAAATTCTGAAAAAAAATGATTAAGATATTGAATACCCACCGGAACGTGTTTAATAGTTGAATTTGGATTAAAATTTGGACTGACTTGAGAAGTATATATTGAAATCAAACCATATTTTTTAGTTAACAGATTTAAATGATTTAAAATGTTGATAAATAATTTCTTTGATTTTTCAAATGATATGCCTTGTTCCAAACGATAATAATTATTGATCGTATCGATTAAAAGTAATTTAATCTCTGAATTTTTCAAGACATTATCCAATTCACTAATCTTGTAATTTAAAACATCATCACTCCTAATGGTCGCAACCAAAATTGTTTTAAGCACATCATTGTAATTTAATCCTCTTGTTAGACATAATTCTTTGATACGTTCTGGACGAAATGTGTTTTCTGAATCAAAATATGCTGTTTTAATTCCGCTTTTAAATGCTTCAAGACAAACTTGATGACATAGCTGCGTTTTACCCGTACTATTTTCACCAAAGAATATGTATGATCTACCAGAATAAAATCCACCACCTAAAAGGAGATCCAAATTATTAGTACCAGATTTGAGAATAAAATTACTTTTCTGTTTGAAATTTTTAAGTTCACTTTCTAAATCAATAAGTAAGTTAGATTTTCGGAGCGAATCTTTTAAAAAATCTTGATCCATATCTAATCAATCAGTCAATTTTATATTTAAATAATGAATAACAAAATCGTAAAATTATTTTTAACGTAATCATAAAACATAGTATATTTCTATAATTTTAAAATCACACTAAAGATAATGGCAAAAAAGAAAAAGGAAGTTTGTCCATATTGCGGTAAATCTTTCGCATATCTTAACCGTCATAAGTGCAAAGTAAAAGAAAGAATTGAAGGGTCTGAGGAATCTGAAAAATCAGAAGTAGAAAGAAGAATTGAAAGAACAGAGGAAAGAAAAAAAGATTCCACACGAAATCTTAAGAAGGACGAGAAAAAAATACTCGATATCATTACTAAGGAGAAAAACATTTTTTTTGAAGATCTACGAAGTCTCACTAATAAAACGAGAAACGAATTAGATGACATTCTAGATGTTCTAGAACTTCAATCAAAAGTTAAAGTGAAAAGAGAAATGATAAATGCCACCTGGACAAAAAATATCTCGTTAATTGAGAATATTGATCTAGAAGTTGCCGAATTGGAAATTGATAAGAATAAAAAGGATTTCATTTTAGAAGTGTTTTCTTATCAACCATGTTTAGTATGTCCATTTGCTAATAAATGTAATGATACAAATTTAGACAAATTTAACCCTAAACATTGTCCTTGGCTAACTGATTGGATTGAAGCATGTATTGAGGGAAGAAAGTATTATATCAATTTTGAAGAAATCGAAGAAGAATTAATCGATTAAAATTTTTTCAACCCAATTATAAATGTCTCATTACTTTTTTTATAAGAACTTCTAGGTTTAAATCCCTTCACAAATTGAAATTTCCTTTTAACTAGTTTAAAAAAATCTTGATAGTCGACCCCTCGAAAAAGTTTTATTATTATATTCCCATTTTTTTTCAAAACTTCTGAAAATTCGAGGATTTTATAGCATAATCTGATTTGGTGGACTTGATCACTAAACTTATTCCCCGATTTTTGAATACTCGCATCTGATATTATTAAATCAACCTCATCACCAAAATATGATTTGACTTCTGGGAGAAATTCGGGTACAGAAATGTCCATTTTTAATATTTTTACATTTTCTATTGGAGTTATGTTTTTGACATCAACTCCTAATATCTTATAAGAATCTCTGTGATAATATTTATCATTATATTTTAAGAGGTTTTCTTCAGCTTTTAATTTAGCAACTTGCAACCATGATCCGGGGGCGCTGCCAATATCAATAATATAAAAAGCTCGTTTAAAAATCTTGAATCTTTTTTCGATTTCCAGTAATTTATACGCAGATCTTGCTCTATATCCCTCTCTTTTTGCTCTCCTATAGGTCGGATCCTTATTATGTTGTTCAGTCATTATAAATTCTCTTTCAGAATGTTATTTAATGAGTTTAAAGGGATGTTAGTTTTAATCGAAAGAGGATCAAAATGAGTTCTTGTTGCTTCATATTTTAATTCTTTAATTATTTTAATGATAGATTGAATTTTTGGTATTTGCGAGAGATTTAGCTTTTTACATAATTGATGGATATTATAATAAGAAATTGGCATATTTGTTTCTTGAATAATAATTTTTAACAATTTGTCCACTTTATTTCGATTCGCATAATTCAAATTAGAATTTTCTTCCAACATTTGTTTAATAAATAATTCCTCATGAATTTTTCCAATCCAAAGTGGTCCTGCGTATTGCTGAATTGGTTTTTTACATAATGGACAAGTTGAATTTAATATAAAATCACCAATGTTTATTACTTTTCTATAACCACATTTTTCACAATGAATGATATAACCATAATTTGAAAAAAAATGACTTATTTTGTCTTTATTCTTAAATGTTAAAGCAAAAATTCTAAGAAAATGATTTGAATAGAATGTTAAAAGGGGGGAAATCCCGAGATTATTTATATTCGCAATTCTAGAGATGAAATGCAATAAAATTCTGGCTCCTATTTCTTTTGAATATTCTACTCGAAGTGGTTTAGAAAGATATTTTCTTATACATGCATCTGATCTTACTCCAAATAAAACAGCAGTATCAGTTGCGGTTATACAAATTAATCCTTTTTTTTTATTGATTACTTTAAAAACAGAATCCATATAAATATTTGGAGTACCAAATGGATCAATAGAAATAACATCAGGCTTGTCGTTATTCTGCTGATTCCTTATTTCCAAAAGCAGTAAACTTGCATCCTTCTGAGAGAGTGATATTTTATCAATATTGATGTTGTTAAATTTAAAATTAAATTTTATTAGTTCTATGGCAACGGGATTTATATCATTTACATAAAGCCTATGAATATTCTGGCAATCCTTGAGCATCCTGATTGAACCTATTCCTGAAGCAGCCATACAATCAATTACTATTAATGGTTTTTTAGCATAGAGCAAATCATAACTTTTTAAAGCGAGATTTGAGAGATCGCGGTTTAATTCCATTGATTTATTATAAAATACATTCATTGATTTTGAGGGGATGTTTTGTGCATCTTCTTTATATATATAGAATTGAACTGAATCTTCTTTTTTTTTAATTAAGTTTCTTTTTAAGCTCATTTTAATAAACTCACTATAAACTCAAGAACAGATCTACAGCTTTTTTATTTCCCACTACACCACCACAAGTTTTAGTATGTAAATCAGCAATGTTTTGTAATTTTAAAGGTGGGAAGTCATCTATCGTTCTTATTCTATCTGGATCTTCAGAATCTCCTATTGCTAAAAATTTACCTCCTAAAGTTATAGCAATAAATGCTAAAGGCAACCATTCATAGTAGAATCTTATTTTAGGTTTAGTTAGAGAAAAATAAGAATAGATTCCTCCATAATGAAGGATAGCATGAAAATCCCCAACAAAACTCCCACTATATCTATTTATAAATTTGTTTTGGATAAGATCTTCTTGATATTTAATACATTTTGCAGACCAATTCAGAGGGTCTCCACCCATACACCTTATACCACCTCTAGAAAGGTCTGGTAATTCTTTTAATTCTTGAAAAACATAATGATAAAAGGTCATGCTATATGGAGATGTATCCAATACAAATTCAGCTACTTTTCCATTAATGGCTATTATCAAGTTAGTAAAGATTCCATATAGAACATAAAAAGCACATACCATATCTCCTTGTTTATTATGGATACCGACTATTGTTCCAACCGTTCTATTTACAACAACATTTGATGAACCATCCACAGGATCAATTGTAATTCCAAAAACACCTTCACCTAATACCGGATCCGATTCTTCGGATGCAATATAGAGATATTTTTTTCCTCTTTCTTTTATTGCTTGTAAGATGATTCCATGGGTTAAAATATCCTCATGAATTTGTTCCTCATCATAGACATTAATACTTGGATAAGTTGGTTCAACAATGTTCATTCTATGCTCTATCTCTCGAGAAGTAATACCGCGTTCCAATAATCCTCTTATTGGAATCGTAGCTTCAGCTATTACTTCAATTAGATCTATTAAAGTTCCTTTATTTTGAAAATAATGGGGTATATTTTCATCTAACCATTTTGAGAGTTTTTTTTTAGCCGATTTAGACATATAATTTACCAATTTAAATTATTTTTTTACAAATTTAAAAATGAATTATGATTGATAAAATTCTATAAACAATCAAAGAGGATTTATAGTTTAAATCCATTATTAGTCAATGATAGATAATATTCCTCTTTAATTTCACCATCTTTAATCAATAAGATTTTTCTCTTATTCAATGAATCTGTTCTTTCAATATGAAATGAGCAAGATACCCAATAATCCATTACCTTGCCACCACTTTGAATTTCATAATATTCATCCTTTTGCATTTTTTTACTTGATTCATTAATAATGATGATTTCCAAATCGAATCTTTTTTTCAAGTAATAAATAGTTGCTATAATAAAATTTAATTGATAATTAAGTTTTACATTAGAGCCCTTTTTTTCTTTATTTAAGACTAATCGGTATAAATCTGTGATCGAATCAAAAATTATTAGTTTTGGAGGCTCTCGATTTCTTTTCAAGTCATTTAGAAAAGCAGATTCTAATCTACGAATGAATGAATACAATTCTTTAAAATTGTTCATAGGAATAATAATTAAATTGTCCAAATGAATAGATTTTTTATATTCAATCATATCTTTAAGGTTCTCAAGGGGTAAATTTGGTTTACTGTAAATATAATATACTTGATTATATGTACTTATATTCTCTAAGGCAATTTGTATTGAAAAAATAGTTTTTCCTACTCCAAATTCCCCCCATATTGATAAAAGATCATATTTCTTTTTAACCGCATTTAATTGATCATTTAACACTTTGAGGGGAATTTTCATAATTAGAACTTTTTAATTTCATACTTGATTTATATAATTAATTTGAGAAATAAACCTATATATATATTAACTGAAGATCTAAATTTTTTTTATAGAATTAATAAAGCTCTAAATAACAAAAAACTCAATTTTAAGATATTAGGCATTCAGGATAAGATCCCTAATATACCTTCTATTATCCTCACAACCTTCGAAGAATTAAATCTTATTAAACCTAGAAATGATTTCGTTGACATTATCCCATATTTATCCGAAGAGAACCTTGAAAAATATATATTTAAAATATTAGCTGCTTATCGTTTAGGATATCGCGATTATGAAACATTAACCTTCTCAATTGATCCCGGATTAAATCATATAGGTATAGTTGTATTTCTAGATTATTTTTACCTAAATTCCCAAACGATCTTAGAACGAAAAAATTTAATCAAACAAATAAAAAAATATGAAGAGTCAATACAAGAAGATAATTCAAAAGAATTAAAATTAATTTTCAAATTTGGAAAAAGCTTACATGAAATTATTCGAAACTTTATTAATGAGATACTTAATCTATATGAAGAAAAGAGAGTTAGGATCTATTTAATTGATGAGTCTCATTCATCAAAGATTCGCGTGTCTCATAAAGGAAGAAAATTTCCTAAGCATGAAAGTTCGGCTTTAATTTTAGCATTTAGAAGAGGTTTAGAAGTAAATTCAGATAATTATGAAACAATGCTATCCAAACATATAAAACAGATCAAGGATTCATCTTCTAAACAATTTAAGGATGGTTCAATAAAACTATCAGAAATTGCCGAAAAAGTGATTAATGGTGAGATTTCTCTTAAAGAGTCATTTTATTTAATGAATAATGACGTTGAATTAAAACAAGGTTTTTAAATACTGTGGTTAATTTGGCAAGGAAAATGATTTAAATTAAACATAAAAGTTAATTTTTGCGTAATGTTTTTTTTAACTAAACTATTATTCAATTTTTTATCATGATTAGATTTAAAAGCATCGATACTTTTCGCGGAATATGCATGACTTGGATGTATCTAGGACATTTATTAGAGTGGTGGTTAAAACCTGAATATCTTTTTATAAATACAATCGCTCATCAAACATTAGATTCTGTTGGAGCTGCTGGTTTTTTACTGGTTTCTGGAATGAGCATTGCTCTCTCAATTAGGAGAAAAAACGCTCGAAGTAATGCTAACCAAAGTCAGATTAAAAAAGCATATTTTTTAAGAGCATTTTTCTTGTTAATCATTGCAATTTTATATAATGTACCGACAGCAATCGCATATAATAATTTTTTCGAAATTTGGATATGGTTTGTTCTTTTAACAGCTGCTTTTTCACTTATGTTAGCATGGCCATTGTTAAAAGCCCCGATATTCGTAAGAGTAATAATCGTGTTTTCATTTTTGTTTGCAAATTCTTATCTATTTATGTATCTCTCCCATTTTAGTGGAGAGTTTTCCATTAATGGCGTGATTTATTATATACTTTATAATCAGCCTCAACTAGACCCTTTAATGACTTTTTTTCCATTCTTTCTTTTTGGAACTGTATTGGGTGAAATGATCTTCCGATTAGATCAAAAAAAAGATACTTCGGATTATAAAGTAAAACTTAAGAAAAATTTTATAATTCCCTTAATCTTGATTGGTATAGTATTGATTATATTTGGTGTTATTTACAATTATCCACAATTTTTTACAATTAGGGGAAGTCTTGCTTGGAATCTTTATTCTTTAGGAATCGAAACGATTTTGTTAATGATATTTTTCTCAATTGAGTTCCTTTTTAAATACAAATCTAAAAAAAGCCATCGATTCCTATTTTACTTTTCATATTATTCATTTACTGTATATTTAGTTCATCAGCTTTTGTACTTCTTATTTCTTGGACAATTAGATTATATTACCATCTGGTTCGCCATACTTATCACTTTTATTTTATCGGGACTAATTTTAAGAACTGTTTATAGGCATATAGGCCCATATGCTTCAATTAAAGCCTTAATAAGTAAATTTAGTACTTATATCGCAAAAAGAAAATATGTTGAGTAATGAAATAAGTCTTGAAAAAAAGATTAGATGTTATTTTAACAGAAAGAGAGTTGGTTGAGAGCAGAACTAAAGCTCAGTGGTTAATTAAAAATGGTTTTGTTTATGTAAATGGAGACTGTATTATTAAACCTAGTAAAAGAGTTGACAATAGCACGAAAGTCTTGCTAACGCAAGAATTTCCTTATGTGGGAAGAGGAGGAATCAAGTTAGAAGCTGCAATCGAGGAATTTTCTATTAATGTAAATGAAAAAACTTGTTTAGATCTTGGTGCTTCTATTGGGGGATTTACTGATTGTTTGTTGCAGAAAGGGGCAAAAAAAGTCTATGCTGTTGATTCTGCTAAAAATCTACTTCACCCTTCTTTAGTTTGTAAAAAGGGTAAGGTGATAGTTTTAGATGAGACTGACGCAAGAAAAAGATTCAAGCTAGATGAACTCATGGATATTATCGTAATCGACATTACATTTGCTTCCTTAAAGGAGCTAATACCAAACTCTAAATTATACTTAAAAAATGATGGTGATATTATAGTACTCGTAAAACCGTTGTTTGAAAAAAAAATAGAAAAGGGTGAAAAATTGATAATTATTAAAGATAAAGAGGATCTTAAAATTATATTAAGAAATTTGACTAATTGGGCTTTATTAAATGAGATTTACCCCATTAATATAATAAAATCTCCCATATTGGGAAAAGGGGGATCAATAGAATTTTTTATTCACTTTAAGTTAAACAAGAAAGATATAACAGAAAAATTTGCCGGTAATTTACCATTATTAATTAATTCACTGTTTCAGGATAATCAATAAATTTTTGGCCCCATTCAGATTTATTAAAATCATTTATCCTTTTCTTTCCTATGGTTGGATACCAGAACATATCATGATACACAAGAGAGGCTAAAATTGGTAGTTTCATAAATAACCTATTTCTCATTAAAGGATTTAAGAATTTAAGGCTTCCTTTCCTCACCATTTGGTCACCCCAAATGACTAAACTACGTTTTACTTTAAAGTTCCAGTTGATATTTGAGACATCATCCCCGATGATTTCAATCTGGTCGAAATCTCCGCATCCTAATCCTTCATCATGAGCAAGTTTTATCGCGGGTAATTTCAATGGATTAAATCCTAACATTTTTGCTACTACTGTATCTACTGCTACTTGATCATAACCAGCAAGAATATAATTCTTAATCTTGGGGATCATAGTCCGAGGTCCTGCTCCATCACCACACACAGTACCATCAACTACAGCCATTATATCAGGATGTAATTGTTTTTGAATAATCAGAAGGTCCACTAAAACTTCTGACATAAATTGGTGGCTATAATGGCGCCGTTTAGTAAGAAGCCCCCCAAATGCATTTTTCATTGCACATGTTATACCTCCATGTTTCATTTCATCTGAAGTCTGCATTAAGTCTCCACCTATTGCACCAGTATGGCCATGAGTCTTCATGGTGGGTAAGTGAATAATAGATTTTCCGAGATAAAATTGAGGAATTCGAAAACCATTAGGAAAGATCTTAGAGTCTAAAACATGTAGTTGTTTATTCTTCATGTTTATAAATTTTGAACGTAAGCTTTCATAAGGAACAAATTTAATTCTTGTTAATGGAACAAACCATACACCATACTTCTTAATTAATGGTTCCCATTTATTTCCTTTTAGACCTTTTTCGATATTAGTGACTACAGTTCTATTTTCAGCCGTAAATAATTTTTTAGGACTATATCCATCTTCAACCATCGTTTTTAATACTCCCTCAACTTGCCAAGGAGGACTCGAACAAGAAGGGAAAAATTTAGACCAACTAAGGTTTAATTTAATGACCACATCATCATCAAGGCTGATTTTATCCTGATAATTTGCTAAATGCATCAAATTAGTATAATCTTCGAGTATCGTTTGAGGCGAAGTTTTAACTACAAAAATTTTAGATTGTTCAGTATGCATTAAAAAGGTAAAAGAATCTTAATTTAATTTGTTTTTGATTTAAATCTGAATCGAAAAGATTGATATTTGAAAGAATAAAATGAATAAAAAATTAATAAATTTTTAATCAGATATATATTCCATTCCTTTATAGGATTTCTCAGGTTTAAGTAATGGACGGCAGTACATATAATGGTCTCCATCGAGATCTACCCGAATAGGAGTTTCTATTCCACATTTTTGATGTTTATCTTTTTCATAACATCTGGGATGAAAGGCACATCCAGAGGGGGGGTTTATTGGACTTGGGACATCTCCTTCTAATATAATTCGATTTCGCTTTGATGAGGGATCGAATGTTGGTCTTGCTGAAAGTAATGCTCGAGAATAAGGATGTGTGGGATTTTTAAAAACTTCTTCGACACTTCCCCCTTCCACAAATTTACCTAGATACATTACCTCTATATTATCTGCGATATGCTGAACAACGGTTAAATCGTGCGTAATAAATAAGAATGATAGGTCAAATTGGTCTTGAAGATCATTGAGAAGATTTAGTATCTGAGCTTGTACTGACACATCTAATGCAGAAGTCGGTTCATCCAAGATAATCACTTCTGGATTACATGCTAACGCTCTAGCAATAACTATTCGCTGTTTCTGACCACCAGAAAACTCATGAGGATACCTGTCTAAATGCTCTGCTTTCATCGAAACTGTTTCTAATAATTCCAACACGTGTCTTCTGATTTCACTTCCCTTCTTAATACCCATCAATAGTCTTAACGGCTCTCCGATTATATTCACTATTTTCCATCTTGGATTTAGTGAAGAATCTGGATCTTGAAATACCATTTGTATTTTCTTTCTTAATTCGGTATTAAACTCCTGGAAATTGGTTTTTTCACGTCGTTCCAATGATTTAACTTTTTTTTCCATTTCTTTAGTCTGAATTATTAATTTCCCCTTATAATAAATTTCTCCAGAAGTGGGAGGAACTAAATTTAAAATAGTATTTCCAATAGTGGTTTTACCGCATCCACTTTCACCTACTAAACCAAGAGTTTCCTTTTTAAGTAGATCGAAAGAGACTCCATCAACAGCCTTAACATCCCCAATTCTTCTTTTAAATAATCCTCCATAGATAGGATAATAAGTTCGAAGATTTCTAACTGAAATTATAGAATCCTCTGGAATATCCGGTTGGGAGTAACTTAAATTTTCATCTGCTTCTGTCATTTTACATCACTTTATTTGCATTTTAAACTTGATAAGATGTTGCTTTTTCATCTGCTTCCCATTCATATTTGGGAGAATCTTTATATTTTGGATCAAATAGATGGCACGCAACATAATAATTTTCTCTTATTTCATTTAATTTCGGTTTAATCTTGTCGCAAATTTCCATTCTAAAGTCACAGCGTGGATGAAAGCGACAGCCTGATGGCGGATAAATTAAATTCGGAACCATACCTCTTATTGTTTTAAGTTTCTCATTCTTCATCTCTTTGCTTGGTATTGCTCCTAACAATCCTTTTGTATATGGATGGCTGGGGTTCTTAAATAAATCTTCTGCTGTAGCATATTCAACGATGTTTCCACTATACATTACAGCTACTCTATCGCATAATTCAGCAATTACGCCTAAATCGTGTGTTATTAATAGTATTGAGGTTTTTAACTTTTCTTTAAGATTCTTCATAAGATCTAAAATTTGCGCTTGAATAGTAACATCTAAAGCTGTTGTTGGCTCATCTGCAATTAATAATGCAGGATTGCATGATAATGCCATTGCAATCATAATTCTTTGTCTCATTCCCCCACTTAATTCATGAGGAAAGCGATCAAGTATATTTCTCGAATCTGCAATACCAACTTCTTTAATTATTTGTGCAGCATAATCTCTTACTACATCGCTCAATACTGGGACTGTTTTTGTCTCTAGCGTAAGATTTTCTATTTGTCGCTCAAGATCCTCTCTTTCAGATTCATCCAATTGTTCTTCATTAAGGCGATTTTTCAATTCTTTTTTTTCATTTAGTTTCTCTTTTCGTTCAAGTAATCTACGATCTAATTCTGATTTAATCTCAGCTTTTTGATGCAGTAAAAAAGGTTCCCCTACTTGAGTCCCAATTTTCATAACTGGATTAAGAGAATTGAGAGGATCTTGAAAAATCATCGTTATTTCTTTTCCTCGATATTCTCTCATTTGATTTTTATTCAAGTGAACTAAATCTGTTCCTTTAAATAAGATTTCACCATCAATAATTTTTCCAGGAGCTCTAACTAAATTCAATATAGATAACGCAGTTACTGATTTCCCGCATCCAGTTTCCCCTACCAAGCCAATTACTTCATCCTCATAGATATCAAAGTTAATACCATCGACTGCTTTAACTATTCCTTCTTCTGTATAAAAGTATGTCTTTAAATTTTTAATTTGTATTAACTTGTTTCTACTTGTATTGGCAGTTTCAAAGTCTGTTGATTTTTCACTTTCTGTCATTTAATATATCTCCATTTTATAAGTATGTGTAATTTAAAAAAATATAATTAATGATCCTCTATAAGTTTTTTAATCGAGGATCTAATGCATCTCGCAATCCATCACCGAGTAACATAAACCCTAAAACAGCAATTAAAATGAATAATCCTGGCCAGAGGGAAGCCCAAGGGGCAATATCGAAATACAATCGACCTTGACTTATTTCATTTCCCCAATCGATCATTCTGTAATCACTAAATCCTAAGAATGCCAGTCCAGATAATCCTAATATTACTCCTCCAATGTCAAATGTTACTGAAATAATTATAGGTTGGATGACGTTTGGTAAAATATGCCTGAACATTATCCTTGCATTACTTGCACCAGAAACTCTCGCTGCTTGCACGTAAGGTAATTCTCTTGCTTGAAGAACATTACCCCTAATAAGACGAGAATAGTATGGTATACCTAACAAGCCCCACGCAAGCATAATATACTCGATTCTAGGTCCAGTACCGAAAGCTTGTCCAAAAACGACGACAAAAACCAATGCAAGAATCAAAGCTGGAAATGCCATAAAAACATCAATAATTCTCATTATTACTGCATCTACCCATCCTCCATAATATGCTGCAATAACTCCAATCATTACCCCAAACACAACACTCATTGCTATTGCGGGGAGTGCTACTGTTAACGAAGTTCTTGCACCGAAGATTACCCTCGCAAGAACATCTCGGCCAAATTTAGTCAATCCAAATGGATGTGCTTCAGTAGGAGGGCCCCACGCATTGGTATATACTCCAAGTGCTTGTTGGAGAGTATAGGGTGAAATCCAATGAGGAAAAACCGCTAAAGTGGCAACAAAAAACACTAAAAGAATTCCCAATATTGTTAACACGGATTTAAATCGTCTAATAAATTTCCTCTTGCTTCGATTCATTTCATATTCAAATTCTCTAAGGGTTAATTGTTCCAATCTCGAAGCTGGAATGAAAAGGAATTTAAGATTTTTACCGATCCATTTAAAAACTCTTTTTGTGATTTCTTGTACGCTATTTTCTCGTTCTTCTTCTTCAAGTATGGTCTCATACATTACTTCTTTTTGCATAATTTTATTCCTCTCTTATTAATTAGTATCTAATTCGTGGATCTAAAATACCATATATTACGTCCGTAATCAAATTGATAAAGATGAATACCAACGCAAAGAAAAAAACTAATCCGTTTAGAACCCAGTAATCACTGTCAGTTATTGCATCAATGAGCAATTGGCCTATACCTGCCAGTCCGAAAGTAGTCTCCGTGAGTACTGCACCCGTTAAAAGACCTCCGAATCCCAAACCAATAACGGTAACTGTTGGAATCATGGCATTCTTTTTAGCATGGGTATTAATCACATCTTTCTCTTTACAACCTTTTGCTCGAGCAGTTCGAATATAATCTTGTTCAAGAACCTCTAGCATACTTGAGCGTGTTTGTCTTACAATCCCTGCTAAAGAGATAAATGACAAGCAAAAAACTGGTAGCACTAAGTGGTAAAAATAATCAGTAAACAAATAAAATTGTCCCGAAATTAATGCATCTATCCATCTAAAACCAGTGACCAATGGGGGATCTACGTAAAATTGTGTCTTGAATCCTGTCGCTGGAAAGATATGAGTAGTTATTGCTAAAAGATATTGAAGAAGCATCCCAAGAAAAAATACTGGTACGGCTACCCCAACTAATGATATGCCTCTAAAAATTGTGTCCCTCGCCTTATTGCGATGAGTTGCTGAAACTACTCCAGCTTTAATCCCTAAGACTGCGGCAATGATGATTGAAAAGATTGCGAGATCTGCTGTTCGAGGCAATTTTAACATAATTAATTCCCAAACAGGCATTCCTCTTGCGATTGATTGAGAATAACCCCAATTTCCTACCAATACGTCCCCAAGATATCTGAAATATTGAATGATAAGGGGATCATTAAGCCCTAATTCCTGCTTTAATCGAAGGTAATAAGGAAGACTAAACCTACCCTCTCCGATATACGCTAGTACAGGATCTCCTGGCATGAACCTTGATAATATAAATGTTAATGTCATTACACCGAATATCACTGGAACGGCAATTAATAACCTTCTTATGATATATTTTAATAAACTCATTTAATTTAAACCTCTCTTTTTATTTATTCCTCAATCCTTTTAGTTCTTTTTATAAAGGCATTATATTTTTCTCTCGCGATTGAAGCTACGATGGCCGTACCGATATTTATACCAAGCAAGGTCAAGATCGTAATGTAAGTTTCAATCCTGAGAAAATATGCACCTATCATGCCAATATCAAAATCCTCAATTATAAACCAATACCAGATCCAGGATTGTACAATGATAAAGGGAATTAGCCAAATACTATTTCGAATGCCATATTCGAAAAAATGTTCCCTAAAAACCATAAGAAAAACGATGAATACAAGGATAAGTGAGGATAAGAATGATTGGGGGTTAAATAATACTTTATACAAAAATAAAACACCATCTCCAATATTTTTCTGATATACATTTGATAAATATCCGAAAAAGAGAAAATGAGTGAGCAATAACGCCAGTATAAAGTTACTTTGTCGAGCAAATTCAATTTTTTTGAACTTCATAATATCAAACTCAAGATATTTCTAATAATTCTTCTAAATTAAGTTTTTTTAGCTCTATCTTAGATGAAATTGTTCTAATATCATCAATAGTAGATGTTTTATTAATTATTTTATTATCTTCGTAAACTTTTAAATTTATCGGTATATCCGCATTCATTAGAAGCTTTTTGTTATAAGAAAAGCAATCCAATAAATCATCATAAATTAGATAGGGCACAAATTTCATGTCACGACTTTCATTCGTTTTCAAATCATTTATTACAATCGGAATTTCTAATGGAAAATATTTTTTTCTTCGCTCTAAGTATAGTTTCTCAAGATCAAAAGAATCCTCCTTCCTAACAAAGAAGATGTTTTTTTCAATCTTACTTCGGAAATAAGTAATTATCCTATCACAATAATTTGCTAATTGGATTTTGTATTCTTTATTGTTTATACTTGGATCCAGTCCTATTTCGTTGATCTTTGAATAGGTTTTTATAAACTCTGCAGTAATAAATGTGAAAGATTTATCCAAATCAAGATTACGAGTAGTAATTTCATTTGAAGCTTCCCACCATTTTCTTAATAAATCGCTCACAGTAAGATTTTTTTTGCTTACTTCTTCTTGCATTGAAAAAGCATATTTTAACAAGTTTTGTAGTCCAGTTTTATAAAACAAGGAATAATCAATAAAATATCCATACTTCTTAAATATTCTCTCTAATTTTCGTTGATTGGGAGTGATAAATAAGGTAGGTTGACCATGAAATACTTTATCTATCCTTAAAGGTATAGGAAGTATCGGAATCTGGAATAACGATGTGGAGAATATGTCAAAATAAAATCCTATTGGAGCTATATCTTGTTTGAAGGGTTTTACTTTTGACTTATATTTAAAAAATAACATTATTTTACAAGAAAAGTTAATATAAAAAAAAATGAAATATTTAATTTATTGTTTTGGTACTTTAACTCTTATGTTCTGTAAGAACTACGGAAAATTGGATAGATTCGTAGAGCACCCATGGCGTTAGTTTGAACGCCATAAATGTCACCACGCATGAGTCCAATTACTTTTGAGTGGTAGAGTGGAATGTGGTTGAATCCTTGAGTTGCCATGTAAGATTGTATGTCCTTATAAGTGTTATCCCTATCTACGGGATTAGTTTCTGTTAAAGCTGCTGCCATCATTGTATTTAGAGTAGTATCATTGACTTGAGCAGAGTTTGATCCAGAAGCTGGATTAAACAATGGATCAAGCATGTTATAAGGCGATAGATAATCAGGCGCCCATCCAATAGCGTACAATTCTAAATGGTCAAATCCTTGATCCGGAGTACCTCCACCAACATCGTAGAGATAATCCAAGAATTGATCCCATTGCACACCATCGTCTTCAGTGGCACAACCGATTAATTTAAGCCATTCCGAAACAGCAACGAATAAATCTTCTCTAAAAGTATTTCCGAGGTTATAAGTGTAACGTACAGTTGCAAATGGACTACCACTATTTGCTACAGCTTTCCAGGCGGCATCATCTGCTAGTCCTAAACCTACACCATAACCCATTGATTGCATAGTTTGTCGAGCAACGGTTATATCGCCCTGATCGGGAACTGATCTTGGATCAGAGGGTACAGATGCATTATATGCCGCACCAAAACCTGGTGA
>Ga0315542_1000748_pt1 | contig 20653 bp, 18 predicted proteins | sample SalMarSW160120MG_FD_202541 | JGI IMG/M metagenome (GOLD analysis project Ga0315542, IMG submission 202541) | Salt marsh sediment microbial communities from the Plum Island Ecosystem LTER, Massachusetts, United States - Salt Marsh Sediment SW1601-20 ... | reverse complement strand
CCCTAGGAGTAATAGTAACACCTTTCTGGATCACTGCACATATTTTAAGTTCGTTTTCTAAAGAACTGTTGTCGACCTCAAACACAGCACTTTCCACAATAAGTGGATGGGAATTTGCAACAATTTCAATATCTATAGCGAAAAAAGTCTCGTTTTCTCTTTGTATCATATCAGACTTCCTACCTAAATAATAGAGAAATCCTTGTTGATCTTTGTATCCAAAATCACCTGTAAAAACCCATCTTCCATCTTTCTTTTTTGTTATGGTTTCTTTTTGTAAGTTATAATATTCTAGTTCAAAGGGTAGTCTTGTTCTAGCACATATTTCACCAATATTATCTCTTCCAGGAGGAAGTTCTTCTCCTTCTGAATCAACTATCTTAATCTCAACACCTCGAACGGGTTTTCCTACGGAACCTAGTTTTCCACCTTTAGAACCCACATTGTTAATTGTTATGCCAATTCCTTCAGCAAGAGCCCAAGTTTCAACAATCTGTATTCCAAATCTTCGTTCAAAAGATTCCCATATCTCCTTAAGTGCACCTGCGCCAAATGCGAACTTAATTGAGTGATTTCTATCTAAGGTTGATGGAGGTTGATTTACTAATGTTGTAAGATGAGCTCCATAATAACAAAACACTTCAGGGCTATACATTTTAACATCGTTCCAAAATGTCTTTATCTCAAAATTTTCCGTTATAATTATTGACTTATCATAAAACATGATTGGAATTATTAAGAAGTATCTTTCTAATCCTTGAAATAAAGGAAGTGGACAATAAAATTTAGTAACATCCTCGTCGAAAATAGATCCTTCAAATAACTTTCCAACACTAATTCCCGACAATGTAGTATAATTTCTATATAAAACCCCTTTTGGTTTTCCTGTTGTTCCAGAAGTATACATTATCTCAAGGGGATGAAAACTAGTGATAACATCATTGGGGTTCTTAGAGTTGTTAGAAAAGATTTCAGAAAAATCTGCATATTTTCCAGTAAAGGTGAAATCTTTCGGAGCATTCTTAATGAATATTTTTTTGATCTGGGTTAATTTTTTATAGATTTCATTAACAGCATCAAAATATCTATAATCTATGATTAAAATTTTTGTTTTACTGTTGTGTAGAACGAATTCAAGTAGATCCCCTTCTAAATGATAATTTATGGGTACAAAAACCCCACCAATTTTGGCAACAGCAAACCAGCAAAATAATGTATCGGGACAATTTGGAAAGAGTAGGGAGATATTTGGATTTTTCAATTTTAATTTTTTAATTTGCGTTTTTAGACCGTTAGCAATACGATTTGAAAATAGATTTGTTTCGTTATAGCTATAAATTTCGTCCTTAAAGTATATGAAAGGCTTATCTTTATTCATTACTGCCTTGCTTTCTATGAGTTTCGGAATCGTAGGTTCTTCAATTCCGTAAGGTTTGGTGAGATCGCTCAAATTATATACCTTTCTAACTTCCATGTGCTCTCCTTTTAACTCTATCATTACTTCTTCTTTATCTCGAAATGGAAAATCACTATCCTTTGCGATCTTGCTTGGAATGTACAACCAGATACTTGAATATCCTCGATTTCCTGATTTTTTTTTCGAAATTTTGCCTCTTCCAATTTTCATAAAAAATATTTTACCTCACAACTACTATTGTAAATTAAAAATTTCTAACGTAAAAAATTTTTTATTTTAAATACATATCATATTTATTTCTTATCAGGAGAGAATGATGAAACTTTTCAAAAAATTAAATCAACTATGGAAAAGGTTTACCTGATCCAATCATAATTATTAAGCAAATAATGATTCAAGAAAAATTAGGAATATAATTTTATAATTAAAACGAACCAAAACTAACATCTATAATTTATCATGTGTATATTGATATAGTCAATTCTTTCTTTTCTTAGTATGAACAATTTATCCTCAGAAAAAAGTCCATATCTGCTTCAGCATGCAAATAATCCTGTAGATTGGTATCCATGGGATGAGGAAGCTTTTCAGAAAGCAAAATTAGAAAATAAGCCTATATTTTTATCGATAGGTTATTCAACATGTCACTGGTGTCATGTAATGGCGCATGAATCATTTGAGGATCCAAATGTTGCACAATTAATGAATGATTTGTTTGTTTCAATAAAAGTAGATAGAGAAGAGAGACCAGATATAGATAAAATTTACATGACAGTATGTCAAATCATGAACAACTCCGGAGGATGGCCCCTTACGATAATAATGACTCCAGATAAGAAACCATTCTTCGCGGGAACTTATTTTCCAAAAGAATCACGATTTGGAAGGATAGGAATAATAGATTTAATAAAAAAAATAAAGGAACTTTGGAATAATCAGAGAAGAGAATTGATAAACTCGAGTGAAAGAATAACATATGCTCTTCAAGACGTTAGTTCAGAATCACCTGGAGAGAGTTTGAACAAAAAAACTTTAGAAAAAGCGTATGCTCAATTATCATCTCGATTTGATAATGAAAATGGGGGATTTGGGGGAGCTCCTAAGTTTCCTTCTCCTCATAATTTACTCTTTTTACTCCGCGTTTATAGAAGGGAGAATAATACTGAAGCATTACTCATGGTTGAAAAGACCTTACAAGAGATGCGGAAAGGTGGTATATTCGATCAAGTAGGTTTTGGGTTCCATAGGTATTCCACTGATGGAGAGTGGTTAGTACCTCATTTTGAAAAAATGCTATATGATAACGCACTTTTAGCAATGGCATATATCGAAGCATATCAAGCAACTAAAAACGCAGAGTATCGAAAAACAGCTGAAGAAATTTTCGAATATATATTAAGGGATATGACTTCTCCAGAAGGAGCTTTTTACTCAGCTGAAGATGCGGATAGTGAGGGAGAAGAGGGAAAGTTTTACACTTGGAAGCTAGAAGAATTAACTTCAATTTTAGATCCAGAAGAAATTAAATTAACTGAAATAGTTTATAATGTGAAACCAGATGGAAATTTCCTGGAAGAATCTACTGGAAAGTACACTGGAAAAAACATTCTTCATTTAACTCAGAATTTAGAAATGATTTCAGAAGATTTAAATACAAATTTAGAGGAATTAGCAACTAAAATCGAACAGCTAAGAAAGAAATTATTTAAATCACGAGAAAATAGGATTAGACCTCATTTAGACGATAAAGTTCTCACTGACTGGAATTCATTAATGATCGCCTCTTTAGCAAAGGCTTTTTTTGTGTTTGGGGACGATAAGTATAAAAAAGCAGCTCAAAAAGCTATTAACTTCATATTTAAGAATTTGATAGACTATAAGGGTGATCTTTTGCATCGTTATCGAGAGGGATCAGCAGAGATAAAAGCATTTTTAGATGATTATTCGTTTTTGATATGGGCACTAATTGAATTATATGAAGCGACTTTAGATACAACGTATCTTTTTAAAGCAATCGATTTGACATCAAAACAGCTTGAGCTTTTTTGGGATAAGGAGATCGGGGGCTTTTACTTTAGTACCGAAAATAGTGAAGAATTAATTACTCGACAAAAAGAAATTTATGACGGAGCATTACCTAGTGGAAATTCAGTAGGAATGTTGAATTTGTTGCGTCTATTTCAAATTACGGGTGAATCAAAATACGAAATAAAGGCAGATGAGATAAATCGTGTATTTGCTGAAAGTGTGAAGATTAATCCTTCTGCACACACTTTTTTAATGATAGCAGTTGATTTCGCCATTGGTCCGACCTTTTCTTTAGTCATCTCAGGCGATAGTGGAGAAACTGACACGATAATGATGCTTGATTCAATTAGAAAAAAATTTTTACCAAATAAAACGGTAATTCATCGAGCCACTGAGCAAGATCCACCCTCCATTGATAAAATTGCAAGTTACACTGAATTTTTTGACAAATATTTAAACAAGGCTACAGCTTACGTATGTGTTAATAAGACATGCAAACCTCCAACAAATGAAATTGAAAAAATGATTGAATATTTGAACCCTTTCAGGGTGTAATTCTATTATTCCTATCTCCTATCAGTGACTACATCAATTAGATCAATTGGGATATTGATGAGGTTATTATATTTATCTTTAAGAACAACAATGTTGTCACTAGTTATCTCTTGGACTATTCCACTAAATTCTCGGTCGATGTTGCGAATATAGATATAAACATCATTATTTATAAGACCTTCTATTATTGATTTTGGAAACATTTTAAATCATTTTATTAGTTTATTTCATGAACTATTAATCATCATAGGCTTTTAATATTTTTTGACAAAACTACTCAATTTTAAAAGATAAGCTGTACTTTGAATTTATAGTTTTCAATATTCGATCTTTATCTACCAATGTTTAATCAAGATGATGATAAAGGAATAATAGAACTTATAAAACAAGTGAAAGATTTAGCAGAAGCTGAAAAAATCCAAATCAAATATTCTCATCTTTTTAAAACGAAAGAATTAGAAAAATTAACCATTAAGTCATGGAATTTTATAGAATATATTACTGCTGTTGATATTTCCTATTATTTGAAGGATGATGTCGAATATGGAATCGCTTGCGCTGTTCAATGGGATTTTAAGAACAATAAAATGAAACAAGCAGAATTTTTTAAAGATCAAATCACTTTTCCTTATGTTCCAGGTTATTTAGGTTTTAGGGAAGTGCCACTAATCGTAAAATGCTTGAAAAAGCTAACTATAAAACCACACATAATCATATGCGATGGTCATGGAATCATCCATCCAAGAAGATTTGGAGAAGCTACCCATCTTGGTTTTGCTTTAAATATTCCAACTTTCGGAGTTGCCAAAAATCCCTTCGTAGGAGTCTCTGATCTAAAAACCCTAAAGAGATCTAAAGGAGAGAAAATACTAGTTATGGATGGGAGTGAAGCTTTAGGTTATGCAATTTGTTTGGAGGACAGCAAAAAGCCTGTATTCATAAGTCCGGGATTTAAAATTCATATTGATTTGGCAATCAAAATCGCACTTTATCTCACCAATAATAATCGACAACCAGAACCACTCTTTTTAGCTGATAGATTATCTAGAATAGAACGATCAAAAATTAAAACCTAATTGTTAGATAAGATTTAGATTCCGAATTTTTCAAGTTTACTATCTACTATGTCTTTCAGTTCATCGATGCTTTTAACAGAATTCATATGTTCCTGAGAAATGAATAATTGGAGCGAGTCTCCATCCAGTAGATATGCAGATGGAAATTTTGCATTTTCTACAAAATACTTTTCCTTAAACTCATCTCGATGGAGAAATTCAAACTTAAATTTATCTTTATTTTTAAATTCTACAGGTACGTCTAAATCATTAACATAATTTTTCCATTCTTTTTTCATTCCAATCGCTCCAAAAGTTACTGCACAAAGATTACATTGGTATGTGCTTTTGCGAAATGTTTTATGCAAGGTGTCTTTTAATCCAGTAAAAATTCCACCTGAATCGGCATTATATACAAATATTAATTTTTTTTCTTCACTCATGATATTTTATCTATTTAAAATCTAAAGTAAAGTTTCTTTTTAATATATATTTTATATTTCATTAATTCAATTAACCTTATTTTTAAGAGCATAATTGTCCATTGAATCCAGTGATCTTATAGAGCCATTTAGAATGATTTAAGGTGCAAAAGTCATTATTAATTTAATTCATGTAAAATCTACGTATCTTTTCCATTCGTTTACGGTTTGTACCCCAATCATATCCCCCTATCCTACTTTGAGAACGGAAATGGATGATTTTTGAGTTATCATCAAAATAAAATTCAACATCATCTTTGAATCGTAAAAATAGGGTTATAAACTCATATCGCATGTAATCATCTTGTTTCTCAATTAATTTTGTTCTTTTTAAGGAGTTTAGGATATTTTCAATCTTATTCATGGCTTCCTCTTTTGAACTCTGATAATGAATAGGTTTAATGTAATGCAATTCATCAGATTCATCTGCATGAGTTGAAACACATGTTTGCTTTTCATGGCAAGGAAAAAATTTACCATTAGACATTCCAACTTTACGCTCTTTTACCATTTTCTTAATTCCAAATATAATATTTTTTATAGGACTAAGATATTGAGAAAAATATTTATAAGTTCTGTTTATGGAATAAAAATATTTATTTGATGGTATTATACATCCAAAATGTCCTTTATATCGGAGATTATTATATTCTCGTCAAAAACTTTTGTATTCCCCGTCTTTGAAAATACTTTTATCTCTTCATCATAGCGATCTTCGAAATCTTTTAGAAAATAAATTAGTCTTTCCTTCAAACTTTTTGAAGCAGGTTCTGTAAGAATTAAAGCAACTTTTACAGCATCTCCTACTTCTCCAATAATATAAAATCCTTTATAATTTATTTCGGACATTCCACTTGCTCCACTTAATTCAGTAATGAAGGAATCCATGGCACTTAGAAATCCCGAAATTAACTCTTGATCAATTTTTAAATCTTCTCTAGAATGAGTAATCAATGGTAAACCCGAAATTTTATTAATAATCAATAATGTTCGAAAAATCTCTCGGTATTTCGGTTTCCTAACAATTAATTTCTCTCTTTTAATGGCAATTTGCTTGGGCAATATTCCATATAATGTAAACATCTTGGGATCATAAGAATCTGATTCACTAAATTGGTAATTCGATATATTCACTAACCTTGAAGGAGCTCGAATGGGTTCTTTTGGTACTTTACGAAGATATTTATCCCTTAAATCAGTTTCTTGATCTTTAGATTTTTTTCCTTTTGTAATGCCTAATACTCTTTGTTCTACGGGATCAACCACATAAAACCAAACGTTTAATTTTTCCATATCAGTAATTAATCTTTTTAATCCAATATTATGAACTCCTTTTGGAGTGGTTACAAAAACAGTCCAAGTAGCGATTTTTGAGGCTTTATTTAATACATAAAAAGTATTTTTGTATTGTTCTTTAGACATTTGGGCTCCAGTACGCACAAAAACTGCCTCTATTCGTAAAAATGGTTTTTTTTTAATAAGATACAAGTCGGTATTAAATTCATCCTCCTCCATGTATGAAGTATCGTATACCGATATCCCCATATCTGCACAATAATCAGCAAATGCTTCAATCAACTCATGCACAGCTATAAAGTCGAAACGGGAAAGATATTTTTGTATATTTTTATCACTTAATAGCTCCTCAGCAATGAAAGTTAAATGATCTTGATATTTTTCTTGAAGTTGAGGATCATCCTTAATTTTTTGATGATAATGAACAATGATATGATCTAGATAATCTAACTTTGTTAATTGTTTATCAGAAGGTAAAATGATATTATTTTTAGAAGTGAATTCTTCTAATTCCTTAAATCGAAGTCTAACAATAAGGCAGTTGATACATATTATACCAATCTTACCTTCATTTTCTTGAATCACTTCATCTAATATTTCTTGATGATTCATAAAAATTATAGTAATTTTTGAATTTTAAACCATATTTTTTTTATAAAATAATTAAAAACAGAAATTTTAGGTCTAGATTATGCAAGCATTAATTTCCATATGTTGCTTGAACGTAAAATCTCTTATAATTGACTTCATCTATGGATGATTCACCCATATGCGAAATAAATGTATCCATAGGTATGAATTGATTATGTACCTAATTCTCGAAATGCGTTGATTAAACGTAAAAAAGCAGTAATTAAGATTAAAATTGCAAAAATCCATAAAAGAATAGATCTCAATGCATAGAGTAAATCTATTAGTAATAGAAAGATAAAAGTTTCAGATCTTTCTATGAAGCCTTTTTTGAAATAGATTACTTTGATTTTCTCTCTTCCTTCACTAACATTAGATTCTATACCAGATAGAAGGAATATTGATATACACAACACCATTGATCCCAATGAGAAAAGTGCTGGATACATCAATAGATTTGGATTTGTACTTGCAAGGGCTATTATTATTGAGATTTCGACTAATCTATCACAAAAAATATCTAAATAACCTCCAAATTTGGTTTTTCCTCTTAAACGAGCAACAGGTCCATCAAATGTATCAAAAATAAAAGATATAACCATCATTATAATTGAAATCAAGTATAACAAGAAGAAATATTCTTTAAATAGTCCACTTAAGAAAATGAAAAATGCACAAATTAAGCCAATAAAGAGACCACTAATTGTTAGTTGATTTGCTGTAAATTTGTCTCGAAAAAGGTTTTGTATGAATTTCTCGTATGATACTTTGAATTTGGATTTAGCTAACCAATGATCTAGCATTTATTCCACGTCTAAAATATAATATCTAATTGCTTTAAGTTTTCTTTTATATCACATTTAGGAGTATAATGAATGGTATTAAAACCCAGCTTCTCAGCGGGTCGTAAGAAACCTGCAATATCGTCAATAAAAATACATTTTTCGGGATCAAGTTGATATTTTTTCAATAAGGCTAAATAAATTTGTTTTTCAGGTTTGATCATCTTAACTAGTGCAGAAATTATACCACCTTTGAAAAAAGAAAAGAATGAAAATTTATTATAAACAAAATCATAAGCTTCTTCGATGAAATTAGATAAATAATAGCAATTATACCCCTTTTTATCTAACATCTCGAGAATTTCAACATTCACATGTATTGGTTTAAAAATGTCCATCCAATTATCAAAAAAGATATTAATGATTAATTTATAATCCTTAAATTTTTGAACAAAGAAGGATCGTGCTGATTTGACCGATCTTATCCCTTTATCCATCTCTAACCAAATACGCGATCGGATGATCTTATTAATGAAAAAGTTAATTGTTTCTTGATTATCTGTATAGTTCATTAAAAAAGTTTCGGGTTTGAAGGTAAGTAAAACGTTTCCTAAGTCAAATATTATATTCTGCATCAAAGTAAAATCACACTTTAAAGTGATTTAAAAAAAGCCCTATCTAAGATAAATTTTATTTTAAGATAAAAAGTAAAAAATAAGAGTTTATTTTCCTCCATTTTCGATGGAAGATTGCTTGACCGCGACATTTATTATTGATTCCAATTGAAAGCCCGCAAAATGATTTTGAACCATTGCACCCGAAGGACACGCACTAACACAGGTACCGCATCCCTTGCATAATGCAGGATTGACCACGGCAACATTCTTTACCTCATCAAAATCTATAGCCCCAAATGGACATAATGATTGACAACTTCGACAACCAGAGCATAAGTGTTCTAATACAACGGAATAATAGGGCTCAATTTCTACTTCTCCTTGAGACATTAGTGCTGCAGCACTTGAAGCAGCACCTTTAGCTTGTGCTACGGTGTCTGGAATGTCTTTTGGACCTTGAGCTACTCCAGCAACAAAAATTCCATCTGTTAATGTATCAACCGGTCTCAGTTTTGGATGTGCTTCCATGAAGAATCCATCGGCAGACCTCTGAACGCTCAACAAACTTGCTACTTCTCCTGCATCGGCGCAAGCCTCGAGACCACAAGATAGTACGAACATGTCTACTTCTAATTCAATCGGTGTTTGTATAAGTGTGTCTTCGGATCGTATTATAATATTGTGATTCTCTCCTTCATATACTTCAGCGATTCTCCCCCTTATATAATTAATCCCATAATTTTCAGATGCAGATTCATAAAATTCTTCATATCCTTTACCAAAGGCTCTAATATCCATGTAAAAAATATATACTTCTGCATCTGGATGTTTTTCCTTGTATTGTCTGGCTTGTTTTGTAGCATACATGCAACACACTCTTGAACAATAGGTATGACCTCCCTCTCTAAAGTTTCTACTTCCTACACATTGTAAGAAGGCAATTTTATGGGGGGCTTTTAAGTCTGAAGGTCTCACGGGCTTCCCTAAAACGGGACCAAAGGAAGATAATAACCGTTCCATTTGTAAACTATTAATCACATTTGGAAATCTTCCGTATCCATATTGTTTCAACTCTGTAGGGTCATATAAATCCCAACCTGTTGCAACGATGATTGTGCCAACTTTTACTTTCATATATTCTGGTTTATCATCATAATTTATAGCACCTGGTTCACACACATCAGGTCGAGCACATATTCCACATTTTACGCAAGCATTCATATCTATAGTATACTGTCCAGGTACAGCTTGGGGAAAGGGAATGTAAACTGCTTTTCTAGTTGCCATACCTAAATCGAATTCATTCCCAACTGTAATTGGACAATTTTCTACACACGCACCACAAGCAGTACATTTTTCTTGATCGACATAATGTGGTTTTTTCATTATTGTTACTTCAAAATTTCCGACATATCCAGATACATCAACCACTTCTGAGTAAGTTAGTATTTCAATTTTGTCTTTTCTCCCAACATCTACCATTTTTGGGGTCAAGATACACGCTGAACAATCCATTGTTGGAAAGGTTTTATCTAATTGAGCCATGTGACCTCCGATAGTTGGTGTTCTCTCTACTAAATATACTTTATAACCTTCATCTGCGAGATCTAAAGCAGCATTCATCCCTGCAATTCCACCACCTATAATGAGAGTAGAAGGCTCAACTTTCACCCGTTGTACCTCCAGTGGTAATAATCTTCGTGCTTTCGCAACTGCCATTCTCACGTGATCCTTTGCAATATCATAGGCTCCTTCCGAGTCATACATATTTACCCAAGTAGCATGCTCGCGAATATTAGCTTGTTCAAAGAGAAATTGGTTTAGCCCCGCTTCTTTACAAACTAACCTGAAGGTTGGCTCATGCATTCTAGGGGAGCAAGCAGCAACAACAACCCTATTAATCAATCCCGCTTCAATATCATCGCGGATCAATTTCTGTCCGTTATCACTACACATGAATTTATATTCTCTAGCTAAAACAACATCGGGTAAAGTTAAGGCATAATCTTTTAATTTGACGACGTCGATAACCCCTGCTATATTCACTCCGCAATGGCATACATAAACACCAATTTTAGGTTTTGTGTTTCTACTTACTTTAATTTCTTTTGTTGATTCAGTCATTTTTCTATTCCTCCTAAGTTAATTCCTCTTTTACTTTTTGCATAAATGGTTCAATTGGAATGAATGGTGACACACCAGCTAATTCATGATTTTTAATTAGTCCTAATTGGTTTGGATCAATTCCAAAGGATAATCCTAGTAATTGAGTAATGTATATAACAGGAATTTTAAAAGGTTCTCCAATCATGGCTCCGTAAACGCTATTTGCTTCCATTTGACCTAAATCAAGCTGCAAATGACAGAAAGGGCAGCAATCTATTATAATATCAGCACCCGCATCACGAATATTGGTTAACTTCTCTCGGGAAAAGTCTGCGGCTACTTCTTTTACAGCTGTTCTAACCGCTCCACCAGCCCCGCAACACATGAACTTATCTTTATAATCAATGCTCTTCGCTCCTGTCATTTCGACTAATTCATCAAGAAAGGTTGGGCATTCATACTCACCACCCCAAGGCCTTTTATCGCTTGGTTTCACGATATGACAACCATAATGGACTGCCACCTTGAGATCTTTAAATCTATGCTTGACAAAATCTCTCAAGTAATCCATTCCCATATCTTGATATAACGCTTGAACAATATGTTTTGGTTCAATATTACCTTTATATTGCCTCCCAACTTTCGCAAGATGTTCATTAACCATTTTCTTTAGTTCCGGTTTATGGTTTAATTCCCACCATGCATCTCTTAAAGTTCCATAGCATCCATTGCAACCAGTAATGATATCAACGCCTAGTTCTTCAGCTATTGTAATATTCCGAGCTGCTATTACCAACCAAGTTGGTATGTGAAAAGCTCGAAAAACTCCCGGAGCAGGACAGCACGATGCACCTTCCATTTCTAAGATTTCGGCACCTAGATGATCAAATACCGCTCGAATTGAAGATTCAATCATTGGATATCGATTTGGAGCAACACATCCAAGAAAGAAGGCATACTTCCTTTTTTTGTTTTCATTCATCTTTATTTCTCCTCCTTTTCTGCCTTTTCTTTCTCTTTTCTTTCTTTTGCCTTGATTTTCTCTACGTTATCCATCAATTTTCTAAATCCAATCGATTTCATTAATTCTTGACATTCTTTAAGTGCTTCAGGATGCGTGTGAACTGTGGGTGGTAATGGCGGTAATCCATAGGATTCTCTTAGATCCCTCCATTTTTTATTAGCGTCTCCGTTAGCGGGAACACCGTGTCCTGTTTGATAAAAAATGTCATTTGCTAATGTAAAATGTGAATCTAGAATGTGACCTTCTTCCACAGCTATGTTTCTAAGCTTTATTATCATATCTGTGACGGGAATATTACGCGGGCAGCGTTCATAGCAATAATAACAAGTCGAGCATAACCAGATATCAATATCTTCTAGCACGGATTCATCTCCCATTAGAGCACGACGGATAACTGATCGGGTTCGATAAGCTGTTCGTCTTCCAGAAGGACACGAACCACTACAAGTTCCACAGTTTATACATGCTCTAATCTTTTCTAAACCAGCATCGACGAATTTCTGCGCGATTTTTGAGCTCGTACCTTTATAAACTTTACGCTTTATATATTTCTCTACATTATCGCTCATATTCAATTCAAATCTTTATTCTATTTTAAGAATTCGTTTACTTAGTTCTAATAACTTCTGCTAAAGCCTTATTGACTAGTTTGATTAATAACTTAATTATAATTATCCTTAGTTGTGTAAAGTAGTGCCTAATTAAAAAATTTGTCATTGTTTCTACAAATCTAAATGAAGGATCTTACTTAAATCTCAAATCTACAAGCTTTATATATCCTTGCATTTCTCATTTATTAGTTTGGTTCAAAACGAATGCAAAAACTATTATAATTGATAATTTCAACCAAAAAAATTATAGAAAAGTATCTACATGAAAGAAATTTTTTTTTGAAAACCGAAAAGGAAAAAAATTTGTTGGAAGAGAGATTTTGTTAGATAAAGACTTCCACAGCTCGATCTTCGAGTTTTTTACGCATTTCTGGAGTAAAAGGCAAGGATGGATTGCCGCTTAAATAAAGATATTTGGGTGAAGGCAAGGTAAAAACGGACTCAGGAATTCTTCTTAATTTATTTTCCCGTAGTGATAGAGACTCTAAATTAGTGAGCCTGCTAAATTAGCTGGGGAAAGAAGTGATATTATTATGCTTGAGCGAAAACTCTGTTAATGAGGTGAGATTTCCAATGCAATCTGGCAATATTCCGAGATTATTATGGTCGAGATCTAGTTCCTCAAGAAATGTCAATTCGCAGACGGAACTGGGAAGGCTGTCAAACTGGTTATAATGGAGGAATAGTTTCTTGAGAGCTTTTAATTTTCCAAAAGACTCGGGAAGCGACTGCAAGCTATTTTCGCCTAAATCGAGGAATTCAAGAGAAGAGAGATTGCCAATGGATTCAGGAATTTGTTCTAATTTCTTATCTTGAGCCCAAAAACTCAATTCCTTTAAACTTTTCAAATTTCCTATGCACTCTGGTATAGAAGTGAAACCGCAGCCAGAGATTTCGAGTTTTTTGAGGGAAGCTAATCTCCCGAATGATTCAGGTAAGGTCTTTAATTCATTAAAATTTTGCATTTCTATTAATTGTAAGGACTTTAACTTATCAATATTCCCGGGAAGTGTTTTAAGGCGCCAAGGCTCCTCATCTTCTTTAAATCGCGGTTCGGGAATCGAGTTAAACAAATATAGCTCAAGAAGATTTGGGAATTTAGTGATGGCATCGGTAAGCACCTCCCCCGTCTGACTGAACAATCCTAATGAGGCGACTCGTCCGCGATGAGCGGTGAAAGCCATGGTAAAAAACTCTGAGGTGCAAAACGTATTAAGCTTCTTTCTCAAATTGAGAACGTGAAACACGTCATTATGATAATAGGAAATCAACTCGTTCAAGACATCTGCTTCGGGCTTCACGAGTGGAATGGAACGTTCCCGATAATGATTTCGCGAAAGGTCGACTACTTCAAACGGAATAAAATCATTTTTCACGTGGTTAACCTCCAATTTGCGTTTAATTTTTTATGTTTAACGATACTTGATAAGTAAGATACAAATTTAAATCTATTGGGTGTACAGAAGCACTGAATTTTGGAAACTTGGGAATTAAAGGAACATTCATGAGAAAAACCTATTAAGAAACTCTTCTATTGATGTAACTAGCCCGATCGAAAACGCTGTACGAGCTTGGGTTGGCGTAATTCCCCTAAACCATTCCCTCGTCCAATGTCGTACCATCATCGGCTCACCTTTAAGGAATTTTGCATTTTACTCATTTTAGCCTGTAAAAATAAATTAACAAAAGTTAGTAAAAGTTCACTTTTTCTTTACATAGTTATATAAAACTCCCTTTGAAATGAGTTTCAACACATTTTCCTCAAATTTTTCTAGATCATATCTTGTAATCCTTCGATGCACGGTTTATGTGGACACTTTGGATCTTCATGAGATTCAAAGACTACTTGAATGATGTCTTGTTGGATTTTTGTAAAACACATTCTATCATTCTTTCATAACCATTTATATTTAAAGATGAATATTCTGAACTGTTTATGGACTTGGATCTTTTAAAAGAAAAATGAAGAATTAAAGTGAAGTGAAAGGACCTTTCTCAAACTTGGATGTAATACTTGTTCATTTATTGTATTAAAATATATAAGTCAATATAAAGAATTACTCTCGAATAACAAGAGCTAATATTTGACGCACTATGGCGAAAGATTAAGAATTGGAATTTTCAAAGGTAACAGTATCCCGGGTCACAATATTACTTTATCCAAAAAGTTAAATAAATAGAATATATGATTAATACGATAAATTTCTTGAGAACATATTAAGATTTCATATTTCAACAAATAAGACCATTATTTAATCTGAAACTATATTATTCCAAGGGAATTTTAGTATGGACAATTGAGACTAATAAAGTATAAACTACGTGTCTTTAAGAATCCAGCTTATAAGCATAAAAGAGGAGGTTGAGTTAGAAAAAAATATCGTAATGGTTGATATAAAAAGGAAATTTAAGGGTTTTAATAACAAGCCACTTGAACTGAAAGTAAGAGAAGGAAGGTATCGAAAAATCATCGAAAATATGGGAGAGGGATATTATGAAGTTGATTTACAGGGTAATTTTGCTTATGTGAATGCTAATTTTTGTGAAATCGTGGATTATTCAAAGGAAGAATTGACCGGGAGTAACTATCAAACCATTTTTAATGAAGAAACATCTAATGATGTGTACAAAAAGTTTAATAAAGTCTTCAAGACTGAAATTCCATTCCCGCCATCAATGGAGATTAAAATTATCACGAATAAGAATAAAATCATTCATTTTGAAGGCTTGATTGATTTATTATACGATTATAGTGGAAATAAGGTAGGATTTTATGGATTTGCTAGAGATGTTACTGAAAGAAAGAAAATGGAACAATTAAAAGATACGTTTACTGAACGCCTTAAGAATGAAGTAGAAGAGAAGACCAAGGCATTAAGGGATTTATTAGAAAAAAAGGAACTCTATATAGAGGAGATTATGAAAGCTTCTCATTTTAAAAGCAGATTCATGGCAATTATGTCTCATGAATTGCGAACTCCAATGAATTCAATTTTAGGTTTTTCTGATTTGTTGATTGAAGATGAGTTTAAGTCCTTAAACGAGACCCAAAAATCTTATATTTACGATATAAAGGACTCTGCTAATCATTTATTGGAAATTATAAACCAGATTCTTGATATATCAAAAATAGAGTCGGGGAAGTTAAAATTAAGCATAGAACAAATTGATCTCGAAAACACTATTCAAAAAATGAAAGGAGAATTAAGTCCATTATATAAGAAAAAGAATTTAGTTTTTAAGGTGTTAGGGTTAGAAAAAAATAGATTTTTAAATGCTGATCCAATTCGATTTAGAGAAATATTGTATAATCTCCTAAGTAATGCGTTTAAATATACGTTAGAAGGTATTGTAGTCCTAATGATTTACGATAATGAGAAGGAATGGAGGTTTGACGTGATAGATACTGGTATAGGAATTAGCAAGGAAAATTTTGATAAAATCTTTTCAGATTTCACGAGGATCAATCATCCACACGTGAAAGTAACGGAAGGCACTGGACTTGGACTTTCATTAACAAAGAGATTGGTCGAACTTCACGGAGGAAGTATTGCATTTGAAAGTGAAGTAGGAAAGGGCTCAATATTCTATTTTACCATTCCAAAATCCTTGAAACCGAAATAAAAGTTATTAATAAGAGCAATGAGTCTTTATTGGCATATAAAAAATGAATGGAATGAAAGCAAAAATAAGTCTTAAACCTCTTAAAGAGTGGTTTTTTATAATTAGCAACAAAATTTATAAAATATAAAGTGCCATAGCCATAAAATAAAAAAAAGTTATTTGGAATAATTTAATTCTATTTTATAAAGCTTAAAACTATAACATAGTGGGATGGGAGACAAGTATACTGTATGGGATGGGGACGTGTATAGTAAATATGATGGCGGTTATACAAATTTTTTTTTTTATACTATTAACATACATAAATCTCATGAAAAAATTTGGTTCCTTGGATGTTAAAATTATTTTTCATTAAAAAAGTTGAAATTATCCAATCAACATTATAAATTTCTTGGTTTCTTAAATATTTCTAAATCCTCTTGTTATTATTGGGGGTTTACATTGCTGTATATTAATAAATTCGATCTTACGATTTATATCAGTTTTTCCTATCAGGGAAAATATTAGAATTATTAAATATAGTCAAATTTCTCCCAATTATTTCCTCCCGTATATTTTTAAAATATAATCAAAAAAGTGATAAAAAGCCCTCTATTTAGCAATTTAACATTATTATGATTAAGAATCAATGGTATGCTGTTTTAGAATCTCGTGAATTGGTAAAACATAAGTTGTTAGGCGTCACGAGATTTGGAGAGAAATTGGTTTTATGGCGAGATAAAGAGGGTGATATAAAATGCTTGAGAGACAAATGTGCTCATCGAGGTGCTCAATTAAGTGTTGGAAAGATATGTGATGATGGTGAAACACTTGAATGCCCTTTTCACGGCCTAAGGTATGATTTTTCAGGGAAATGCACTATTATCCCAGCAAATGGTAAAAATGCCGAAATACCTGAAAGATTTAAAGTCAATTCATTTTATGTAAAAGAAAAACATGATTTCATTTGGATCTGGTACGGTGAATCTCGCAATGAATACCCTCTAATCCCTTTTTTTGAGGATATAGATGATAAATTCTCCTATAAAACTCATACTGAAACATGGCCGGTGCATTATTCTCGTGCAATTGAAAACCAACTTGACGTAGTACACTTACCCTTTGTTCATTATAATACCATAGGCAGGGGAAACCAAACTTTAGTTAATGGCCCTTTAGTTGAACTTGACGATGATAATAATGGCTTTACATTTTGGGTTTACAATCAAAAAGATGATGGAAAGACGCAACCACTAAAACCAGAGGAATTTACCGAAGATATGAAAGTATTTCATCTAAATTTCAAATTTCCTCATATCTGGCAAAACTATCTCGGAGAAAAAGTGCGAATCGTTATTGCATTCGTACCTATTGATGAAAATCACACGAAATTTTACATGAGATTTTACCAAAAGTTCATTAGAATTCCATTGTTAAAGAGTATTATAAACTGGATTGCAAATAAATTCAATATAAAGATCCTGCACCAAGATCGAGATGTTGTAATAACCCAGGATCCAATAAAAACAGAATTAAAGATGGATGAAAAATTAATTCAAGGAGATTTACCAATTATTCAATACCGTAAACTTCGTCATGAATTAATAAATCTAAAATCAGATTCCTAAATTATTCATTTATTTCTTCTTTCAATTCATGTAAATACTCTTGTTGTTTTTCTTTCGGTAAAAATGCTAATTCTTTTTTTATCTCCTTAAATTCTTCATTAGAAAGTTGCGGTTCTAATTCTTGTAATTCTTCTCGTATCTCTTTAGAAAATATATTAAAGACACGTTGAAAGTATTTCTTAATTAACTCCAATTTCTCAAATCCGTTTCCGCTACTCATGAAAGTCAACATAAAATTGTTTTTCGAAAAATAAGCTTTCTTAAATAACATAACTAATATTAGCTATTAAACAAATAGGAGTCCAATAATCCAAAAAATCAGCGGTAAATATTAAGTAAATGTGGAAGTTATTTACCGACTTTAAAATCTTATTCCAGATTTTTGTATTAGAGTGTTAAATTAAAGCTTATATTGGTTTTAGTTTCAATTCTGTCTATAAAAAGTTTTATTTTATGAAAGTTAATAATCAACTTTTTCACGGTAAAAACTAGAAAAAAGGATTTTTCAAATAGGTTTAAATAAGGGCACTTTAATTATATTTTTAGTTTAAGGGTTTAGCAAAAACTATCCTCTTGGAGGAAAGGTATGAATCTAGATTTTGATGATTTCAATTTCATTAAGCATGAATTTAAGGAAAAGTTGAAATGGTTTGAAGAGGAATTTGATGAGCTATTAGGTTCAAAAACTCATTCTCTTACTAAAGAAGATATTAGGTTAGCAAATGAAATCCTGGATCGATTATCAAACACGATAAATGAATATCGTGATGAAAAATTACTTTTTGAATTGGTATCTACCCTAAACAATATTGAGAAAAAGCATCCTGAATTTTTTTGAAATAAATTAAAAGAATGGACCAAATCTTTCATAAACATGTATAAGATTTTCCTTGTAGAACGATAGTTTGTCGTTTAAAGGGTTTAATTGACTTGCCTTTTCGATTACTTGCTGTGCTTCTTCAACTCTTCCATTATCCATAAGAGTAATCGTGTATAATCCCCAAGCTTCCTCTTTCTCAGGATCTATATTTGTTGCTGTTTTAAAACATTTTATAGCTTCACTCAACATGTTAACTCGTCTTTTTGCTATTCCAAGTAATAACCAAGCATCATAATTTGAGGGATTACCCTTAATGATTTTATTAAGTAGACGTATTGCTTTAAAATTCTTTTCTCTAATTAGGAGCTTATTTATTCTATCAATGTACTTGTTATTTTCTAAGCTACTTAATTGCATTCATTACCCTTCTTTTCTTTAATATATATTATATCTATTTATCCTTAAATATTTTTAAAATTATAATTCTTATTCCTCAATTTTTGGAATTGAAAAATAAAACGTGCTTCCCTTGTTCCGACCTTCTGAAGTTGCTGAAATAACACCTCCGTGTAATTCTACAATTTCTTTTGAAATATATAATCCCAGACCTGTACCCTCTATGCCAACATCCCATCCTTGACCATATCTTTCGATTTTACCAAATTGAGTAAACAATTGCTTTTTTTCCTGATCTGTTAGACCAATTCCTGTATCTTTAAATAATATAGTATAGTTTTTTCCATCATCTTTAGAGGTTATGGTGATAGTCCCCCCTATTGGTGTATACTTTATTGCATTTAACAACAAGTTTGACACGACCTCATATATTCTTTCTTTATCAAAGTGTGATGTCATATCTTCTGAAATATTAACGAATATCTTCTGATCTCTAAGCTCAGCCATTCCTTCAAGCTGCCTGACACAATAATTTATTAAAAATGAGAGATTCTCTCTTGTTTTATTAAGTCTTATTAATCCCTGCTCTAATCGAGAGCTTTCAACGATTGCGTTAATGTAATTTTCCAACCGTTTACTGCCTTTTTTAATCTCTTCTAATATTGAAATAACATCATCATCTAATTTGTTAGAATGCAACTTCAGCAATAATTCCGTGAATCCCTTAATAGAGATTAAAGGAGTTTTTAATTCGTGAGAAGTCCTAGAAAAAAGTTCAGATTTTAATCTATTTATCTCACTAAGCATTTTGTTTTGTTCTTCTAAATGTTTTTGTACTTGCCAACGTTTCTGCTCTATTTCTAAAGCATCACAGATTAAAAATAATACTAACTTGTTTTGATTGGTGATTATCGGAGTGCTTTTATAAAGAACGCAGATTGCATTGTTTAATTCATTTCCGGTTAATATTAATTTACCATAACACGTGTGAATATCATTCTCCCTTATGAATTTATCAGTAAGAGCATATTCAGTTTCATGCACGTTAAAATATTCTTGAGGAAAATCATGTTTTTCTTGAAAAATTTCGGAGCAGAAGATTTTTTCCTCAAAATCAGTTGCCGAATATCTTACTATCTCACCCTTATTTGTAGTGATAACATATTCAACCCTTTCTTCGTAACTTCGCTTGTTAACATATAGCACTAAATTCCCTTCAAGAAGCTTTAAGCAAGTGTTCAGTAATAATTGGATATTCCTCTGAGTGTTGGTCGTGAAATTTAAGAAGTTTATATTAAGTTCATATATTAGTTGCTCATACATTTTCTTCTCGGTAACATCTTCCACCCAAAGGCGAAATAAGATAAGAGTTCCATCATCATCATATTGGTCTGATCTCTTCCCATGTAGCCACTTTAATTTCCCATCTTTCGTAATTATTCGAAATTCTAAATCCATTCCTTCATTAGACTTTAATAATTTCATGAAATCATCAGGGTGGATAATCTTGTTTAAATTTTCATATAAGAATTCATCTTCTTGATATCCCATGATTTCAATTAGTTTTAAATTCACATAAGAGATAACTTCGTTTTGTACATCT
>Ga0315542_1000747_pt1 | contig 20678 bp, 11 predicted proteins | sample SalMarSW160120MG_FD_202541 | JGI IMG/M metagenome (GOLD analysis project Ga0315542, IMG submission 202541) | Salt marsh sediment microbial communities from the Plum Island Ecosystem LTER, Massachusetts, United States - Salt Marsh Sediment SW1601-20 ... | reverse complement strand
GTCTATCCTCCTATGCTATGGGTTACACAATTACTGCATCCGCTTCCACTCTATTGTCGATCTTCACTTTTGTGTGGGTCTTCATTACTGCTGGTCTTACCTCTATGGTCTGGCCTGCTGTTGTCAGTGGTAAGGGTGTTCAGGAAGCGTTCAAGGAGTCCTACTCTCTATCCACCCGGTACTTTGACAGGGTCTTTGGACTACTTACCGCCATTGTGCTTCTCCTCGCCACCACCTTCGGTCCCATAGCTATTGCAGCATTTGCAATGGCAGCGTTCGTTCCACCAATTACAATGTTCTCCCCAATCATCCCAGCCATGATCGGTGTTGCATTGTGGACTGTGATGTCAGTCTTCCTTTGGCTCCTTCTCTTCTTACCTATGGTAAGGATTGCATGGACAAGGGTTTATCAGGAACTCACTGGCGGTACGATTGCTTCACAGATTCCTGCTGAAGTTCCAATCGTCTAGGTGTAATGAACATGAGAGTGTCTTTGGAGGGAAACTTTGAAGACATTCTCTAACTATCTTTCTAGGTGTGAAAAATAATGGAAAATGCAAGCTTCTCAACAATTATTGAAGACTTGAAGATTAGTTTCAAGTTTGCAACGAAGAATATCATTTCTTTCCTTTTAGGAATATTTGGTGTTCTCATTGTATCTGGTCTACTAATTGTCGTTGTTGCTGCACTGATATTCCTTCCCTTACTCTTCATAATTGGTATTGGAAATATTGTACCATTCTTTGAATCGTTTGCTGGTCTGGAGACTGTGGGAATTGCCAATATTGCATTAGGTGCGATTATGTTTGCACTACCTTTCTTGGCTCCATTCATGGTAGCAATAGGTGCAATGTTTGGCATGGGTCGTGAAATCGTAGAGAGTGAAGGTACAAGTGCTGAAGGTGTCTTTACTTGGTATAAGAAGAAATTCTTCTCCCTTGCTGGAGGTGGAATGGTTCTATTCCTTGTTGTTGTTGGTCCCCTGATGCTAGCTCTATTGATTGGAACTCTGATCTATGGAGATCAATTTTTAACTATTGCAGTCATCAGTTCGGGTCCTGCAAACTTTACCAATCCCATTGCAATCGGTCTTTTATTGATCTGGTTTGCCGTGAGTACTGGTTTACTATCAATGCTCTTTCCTTCAATCATCGATGGATATTCGGTGTTTGAATCAATCAAAAGATCTGTAAAGATGAGCATCAAATACTTTGACAGAATCTTTGGTATCTGGATGGCATTCTTGTTAATCTTAGGCGCATTGATTCTTCCACTAACCTTGATATCTTTTGTCGTCAGTCCTACTAATCCTGTATTCACTATCGGTGCCGGAATTCTGATGATATACGCTATTCCTGCAACTATAATCTTGATACTCCTCTACCTTCCTGCAATGACGATTGGTCTAACCAGGACTTACATGATCCTTACTGCTAACGAGGATTATGATGAAACCCTAGAAGATGGTTCCGGTCCAAGTTTCATCGGAGGTATATAGAAAAATGTCTGGCTCCAAGAAGAGAAAACCACGAGTCAAAGATATGGAAGTCATAGAAGACAAGAAAATGATCAAGCTTCTGATGGAGCCTACTCGTGCTAAGATCGTCTTTGACTATTTAGTCAAGGGATCGATGACAGTCAAACAGCTCTCGGAGGTGACTGGAAAGAATCCAGGAACTATCCTCCATCACATTCAGAAGCTGAAAGAAGTTGGTCTTGTTTTTGAAGAACGGACCGAGCAGACCCAAACTGGTATTGTTCAACGATACTATCGTGCATCCGCACGTGAATATCGAATGGGTATCAGTGAGATGGTGCAAGCCACCGGGGATGATGCAACAAAACGCCTGAAGTCCATAATTAAAAGTCTCTCAGTCTATGGAATTGACGTACCAGAGCGTCAGATTGAGTCGGCTGTGGATCTACTAACGGCTATGATAAATCGCGAGAACGAGATTAGTTCTAGCAATCTTATCGAGAATGAGGATGAGTACGATAATCTCCCATCCTCAGACAGAGGTGATGTATCGCGAATCATGCGTCGCTTTGTTCTGGAAGAAGATTCGCAATATAGAGAGCTTCGAGAGAAGTGGACAGCTTTTCTCAGGTCTCATCGAAAAGGTGTATAAATTGAGTAACTACCAAAGAAATACAAGTCTTGTAATTTGCATCTTCGCAGTTTTAGTGATTGGTGCCATTGGAATCGGTTTGATTTCTTACTACGGAACTGACACTTGGAATTGGAATGCAAATCCAGCAACCACAGACTTCTCATTCGAAGCTGAAACTGGTGCTATTAATGAAACCGTGACTCTAGATATAGACATCGCAGTTGGCGGCGTATCTATTACGTTCGTAGATAATGAGTCACTGCTATATAAAATCGACATTGAGGTGCAAAACACCACTCTTGAGACCAAAGGAAATCCTACAGTTACTTTTGCAAGCAACACAATAGGCCTTACCTATCCTGAAGCAGGTGTTAACATCACTCTTGGCAGTGGTGTCAACTATACTATTGATGTCGATGTGACAACTGGTGGACTTTCAGTCGTAATGGGTGTTGGTGCACACGTTGGTGATGTATCACTAGATACAACTACAGGTGGAATTTCCCTTGTGACGACTGACGATGTAGTGCTGATGGGGAATGCAACTTTTGACCTTGATGCCACAACTGGGGGAATTGACCTCACAGTTGATTATCCGACTGGTGTTGGAGGTAGTATCGAGTGTGCAGTAGGTGTTGGCGGCGTTGATATAACCGCTGCAGGTTGGACTATGATAACTGCTAACCACTACGAAACATCCGACTATAGTACAGCGGCTCAGACACTTACCATCATTGCTCAAACGACCACTGGCGGTATTGACGCTACAGTCATATAGTGTTTTCTTTCGAAGGGGTACTACCCCTTCCTTCCTTTTTTTAATTTCCGCTAGTGAACCAGTTTATTTATTTAAAGGATACTGAAATCCTGCTCATCATGCCCGAGAAGAATGGGGGTCCTCCTGGGATTGATATGCGTCAGTACTTTGTCATCCCTCCACAAGAACTATACCTATCGGATTTTGATAATCATGGTGAATGGATTCTTGACCTAGGTGGGGGCGGTGAAGGCATCATCGGGATGATGAAAGGACGAGATGTTATTGCCATCGATAGACGTAAGGATGAGCTTGACGATACATCGAATGATTCACTCAAAATCGTCATGGATTTGAATGAGATTAACTTCCTAGATGGAACCTTTTCCATAGTCACTGCTTTCTTCACCTTCATGTACATCCCTGAAGAGAATTTTGAGGGAATTCTCAAAGAAGTATGGAGAGTCATGAAGCCTGGTGGTGAGTTACTGATATGGGATCCAATCTTCAAAATTCCTCCTGAAGAACGTGAAAAGAAAGCTGCAGTAATTCCTCTCACGATTCATTTACCAGATGGACGTGTAAATCAGACAGGGTATGGTGGCCCATTGCGTGATTTAGATGAATCTGCTGTACTCGCACCAGCAGAGAAGGTTGGATTCAAGGTTCTTGATAAGAAAGTGGAAGAATTCACTTACTTTATTCGACTTCAAAAACCGTAGAATAAATATCGGAATACCAAATCATTCTTCTTAAAGTAAATCATCAGATATGGAATATGACTGACACATTTGGAAGAATACTACGTGATGCTCTGGAGGGGAAGGATTCCAGCTACATCATTGAGAGAGATGATGGCTTTATCAGACATGCATCTGGTGTCCCCTTAATTCAACCCTATGAGGAATGGCACGAAACTGAGAAAGAAGCTATCATTGGTCGAGAGGGTCCTTTCTTGGATATCGGTTGTGGTGTTGCTCGAGTTCGTGATTACGTTAAGAGTCAGGAAGTAGAGTATTACGGAATAGATCTCTCTCCCATTGCAGTTGATATTTATCAGAAGAGAGGTCACAAGAACGTGTTTCTTATGTCTGCAGACAATATCAATTTTGATTCACCTCTCTTCAAAACAGTAGTTCTCTATGGGAATAACTTTGGTCTAGTGGGGTCTCCTGAGGGTGTTGTGAAGATGTTAAAACAACTCCATATGATTACAACTAAAGATGATGTCATTCTTGCTGGTTCAAGAGACCCTGAAGTAACTGATAATCCAATGCATCTTGATTACCACGCAAAAAATCGAGCTGAAGGAATAGCTCCATGTCAGGTCAGATTGAGAAATAGATACAAGGATGAGGTTGATGACTGGTGGTACTTGTACTTCTGTGGTTTAGACACAATGAATGGGCTAGCTAAACAAGCAGGTTGGTATCTTAATACTGCCTTTGGTGGTCCAGAATACAATGTAGGTGTCCTCAAGAAATCATGATTGATTTTTTCGATAAACTTTTATAGAAATAACAGTTGGTCCGACCAACCTTTTTGAGAGGAATTAAACATGAGTAGCAGACAGACTACACAGAAGGTTCGAGAGTTTGAGATGACCTTAGAGGATGCTGGACGTCTTGCTGAGTGTCTAAACTCATTCGATGACTCGGACAGCTGGCCTGGTGGTTTCACGCATGGGAATCCCTACACAGCAGAGCGTGTGTTCATAGAGTGGTCTAAAGAGAAGAATATCCGAGTTATTGTCGGCTACTCAGGCGACAAGATTACGGGTCACTGTAACGTTGGTAATGCTGAGCTTGATGCAGAAGCGGCATACGTAGGATTACTAGGTGTCAATCCCGCCTACCAAGGTCAGGGTTTTGGAAAAGCAATGCTCATCGAGGCTGCTCAGGCAGCAGCAGATGTTGGAAAACGACGAATTGACCTACACACTTGGGGTGGCAATTTGAAAGCTGTGCCGCTCTACAAACGTGTCGGATACAACTGGGTTCCTGGAACAAGGGTCCTCATGGAGTCACATATTCCTGGAATAATCGGTGCTGAGATGTTCAAGGAATTCTTTGAACGCTATGATTGGTATGATAGTTACAAAGTCTATGTTACTCAAGAGATGGATGATTTCGTAGAAGATGGTGTCGGAGTATTTCGTTACAACTTCGAAGGTGAAAATGGGGACCTTCTTCACGTCACAATAGATCGTGAGGCGAAAGGTATCTGTGGCTTTGTTCTAACCTTGGATGGAAATACTATTTCTGCTGAAGTAAGACCAGCTGAGCATACTGGTTACATTGGTTTCGGTCCCACAAAATTGGAATTGAAGATACGGAATTCATCAGATATTGATTATCCCTATATAATTAATGTACAACCTGTCAGAGATGTTTTAATTGAGTTAGATGGTGAATTTTCTGGAACTCTCTCTCCACATGAAGAAGTTTTACTTCAAGGGACTATTGCAATCAAGCCAGAAGCTAAACCTTTGGATAGGGAAACAAATACGTTTGAGAAGGCAAAGACACAAGGTGAGTTCACAATATCTCTTGGAAGTCGTGAAATCAAACTGTTTTCTGGTGTGATCCCGACCGAAGCATTAGCTATCAGTACTGGGCCAATGTATCCATGCATTGCTCCTGGTGAAGAAACAACAATAGGAATAGGTCTTCAGAACAATTCACAGGAAGCGGTTCGTGGTGAAATCTTGCTTCAATTTCCTACACGAATAGACCAGAACAATAGAACGATTGACTTTCAGATAAAACCTGGGAAAGCGACCGAGTTACCTCTGAAGATTGAAACAAAAGACACTGATGATAATACGATACTACCAATAAAAATCAACATTTTCGTTTTTCAGGAATCCTCAAAGATTTCCCTAATGAAAAAAACTCTCAATATTCCAATAATTGGTGCATCGGGAGCTGTTGTCTATGAAGGTCTTGGTAATCACTATATCCTTGAAACCGAATCTATCCGTATTGGACTACAGAAGACTCCTTCAATGGCTCTCACATACTGTGAGTATAAACCTCTGAATGAATTATTTACTGGCTGGGGTTTGCTTCCTGATCTTGGATATCCCTTTTCAGGAGAAGGAAGTGAGTGGTATAAGACGGAATTCAATGTAAGTATGAGCTCATCTGAGAAGACTGCTGAAATTGAGCTTACCGCAGAATCAGAGGAGCGGCCAGGCCTTCGATACACAATCATTCATCGTATTCATAGTGGAATTGATCTACTGGATACCATCGTTAAGCTGGAGAATACAGGTTCTGAAGATATCTCGAACCTGGGGATTCAAACAAGTGCCTGGTATCGAGTCCTCCCCGATCAAATGCAAGTCCCACTACGTAATCAAATTGTATCTATTGCTGCTGTAGACTGGTATGGTAATCGTCAACTACCACGTAGTCCAAAAGAATATCATGAATCTTGGGTGGCAACCAGGAAACAAGGTGATGGTTTACTATTCGGTTGGTTCTGGGACCCACACTATATTGAAGATGTATCCCTCAGACGCACTTCCAGTACTCCTGTGTTTGAATACAAATTACCTGATCTCAAACCTACTGATGTCATCCAGTTCAATCCTTGCCGATTTATCATGACTCAAGGAAATTGGGAGAAAATTCGAAACATATGGACTCGAATCAATGGCATCTCTGAATCAATAGCACTTGATGAAAGGACAGCTCCAACATCTGATTTGGAGTTCGAATTGGTCCACAAAGCATCTGTAGTTGAACAAGGAAATATATCACCAATATTTGTAGACTCTTCAATTGAAAACGAGATGGAGTTCCGATTGCGTGTTGTTCACGAGAATCCTATTGCTGCTGAATGTTCTCTTAGGATGCCAAAAGGGCTCGTGATCAACGGAAAAGATGGCCTCACATTCAAGATAGATGAAGTGAGTATTGACAAACCATTTCATCTTCCAGTCAAAATAACTACAACAGGTAAGACATCTTGGTTCTGTGAGAGTGGCGAAATTGTCCTGAGATTTCCAGCTCGTATTGTACGAAAACGGATAGATGCTGTGGTATTTGATTCATCTCTGATTCCTAAGCGAGTAAATTCAGTTGAGGAAGAGATGGAGCTTATGACAACAACAATCGATGACTATACTATAGCAGTATCTCCTCAGAATGTTGGTTCACTAGTTCGATATGGGAAAATTGGAGAACCTAGCATGTTCTTTGATACATTCCCGAAGGTAGGTCCATTCATCTGGTGGGACAAGGTATATAGTGGAGTCACGCCGGTGTTAACTGGATTTGATGTTTGGGATTGGGAAACGGGTCTTTATAAAGAACAATGGACAATTAGTGAAACCACGATTGGTTCTTGGATTGGATATGAAGCAAAGGCAACCCTCCAACATTCTCCGGGAATCAAGGGGCTAGATGTCACAATGCGATTCCTAATGCTATCTGGAACACCTCTAGTGCGGTTGGAGGTTAAAATTGATAACTCTAGTGAACTCTGGAAGCGACCATTCATGGGCTTCAAGTGCTTTCCAACGCCTGGTGGTGATGTCCAGAGCAATATCCATACCATCCGTCAAGGACGTAAGATTCAGTATGAACCAACTGGAAATTCAGCTGACATCTGGGCATTTCCTGAGGCTGGTTGGGGTGCATACGAGGGTCAAACAAGTGGAAAAATCTTGGGGATCGTTTCAACCATCAAGACAAGGGAATCCCTCGCAATTGATACTCTTGGAGAAAAGGCGCACCATCTAGTCTTCCGCACACAACCCATGATAGCATCTGGAGCTACCTCTAAGGCATCATTTTACTTGTTCGACGCTCAATCCGTAGAGCAAGTAGAACAAATGAAGAATCTGCCAACGAAGATTGAGTAAGTCGATCATCCAATACGTTTGATCCTTGCCTTGCACTCAACCGCCTTAGTTGCATCTCCATTCTGTTCGAAGAGACTCTGTGCAACCACCCATGTGCGCTTTGCCTCATCTGGTCTATCTAACATTTCCAACATGAGGGCTCGATAATAGAGGTGCATAGGATTGCTGGGTTCAACAGAGAACGCTTTGTTGAAATCATCAAGGGCATCTTCGTGCCGTTCAAGTGAATAATAGATAAGTCCTCTTTGGTGTGCTACTCCGGCATTATCTGGTTCCAAAGCAAGGGCAGTATTGAGATACTCCAAAGCAGTGCTCTCATCTTGCATCAATTGCATTACTGTTCCATTTCGTACCCACGCCTTGACATACTCTGGATTTGCATTTATTGCCTTTTGATATGCATTTGATGCCTGTTGGTATGACTTTCGTGATCTGTGGAGATCTCCTTTCTTTATCCAGAGTTCTGGATCGTCAAACTTGATACTTATCGCCTTGTCATAGTAAAAAAGTGCAGTTTCAAGGTCGCCTTTATCATAATGAATATCTCCCATAGTGGCTAGAGCATATGGTTGTTCTGAGTCAATTGCAAGAGCATCTGTGAGGATTTCAATTGCTGCCTCATGCTGTTTCAACGAAAAGTAAACACTGCCTAACTCCATCATTGCTGGGAGAAATTGGGGGTTGTGTTGAATTGCTCTCTTCAACCAAGTAACTGCGAGCTCTGTCTTCTCTATTGCTTTGAAGTATTTGCCCTTAACAAGGAGCGCTCTTGGATAGTCTGGGCGGATATGAAGCGCTCTATCTAGGTTCTTATTGCACTCATCGAATTCGCTCAATCTCAGTTGTGCTTGGGCTAAATACACCAATGCATCCGTATTATCAGGTTCTAGTGCTAAAGCGCTTCCAAAACAACTTATTGCATCCTTGGGGTCTCCTACTAGAAGGTACGTTAGACCCATATTGATCCATGATAAAACCTGTTCACTATCAAGACCTAGGGTCATTTCATATAGAATGATAGCACGCCCGTAGTTAGCTTCACGAAGGTGTAAATCTGCCAATTTTGCAAGCATCGGGGGGACTCGTTCATCATATTTTATTGTATCCAGAATTTTCTGGAAATCTCTTTCGAGGTCTCCCAGCTGCCTTCTCTCACGTGTCATGATTGCTACTGGTCGTATCCTCTCAGGCTCGATGTTTCCTGGAGGGGTCTGTTTTTCGAGTTTTGTCGATATCGACTCTAACAGCTCTTCAGTATTCACGTGTGACCCCTTGGAGAATTCTCACTACTCTTCTTATCAAACTTTGCAACTTCCCGTTGGTTGACTGGAAATGGTCATATGCTGTTACACTTACTGACTTTGAGGTTCACCTTGATACATCTCTATAGCTGCTTCTAGTCGATATACTCACTTCACCTGCATCCCACAGTAAACCTTCAGAAGATATACGCAAAGACACTCAGCGACAATAGGAAGATGGCCAGATAGTAGGTTGGCATGATCAGCAATTCAGGTCTGGAGAGTTTGTGATGGAACTCGTTGATTGCAATGATTGAATCCGATAGTATGAAGAATATGGCACCAACCACTGGAATGAATCCCCAGAGTGCCCCTGTAGTCAGCCAGAGGAGCAATGATGTACTGATTGTTGCTGATACCAATATGAAGTAGAACGAACCTGCCCTCAAGACAAAATCTGGCACTTCAGGACCTGATGACTGAAGATATCTGATGAACATGAAGACGTAGACAATCAAACCTCCGAAGCAGACAATTACGATCAGCATATTTGTGAAATCTAATGTGAAACTGACTGTTTGCCACAGGAAATTCACAGTGTAGAATAGGTGTGCCAGGAGGAACATACCTATTCCCGGAATAATATCCTTCTCCATTGCAACATCTCCCAACATACAGAAGAACAATGCAATTCCAAGGAGAATATAGAACAATGAACCCGAAGGCAGAGCATAGAAAACATAGACCAATGCAGTCAAAGTTGGAATGGCTTTTACGAGTGTCTGATATGATGCTACTGAGGCATCTGGATATCGATCCTGCAGAATCGAAGAGATTATCGCAATGACCCAAAATATCGCACCATAGATGAGTAGTGACATACTCCAATCTACAAGCGATTCCAACCCTTAAGTTGTACGTTTTCTCTAACCAGACGGCACATGTACTGTTTGTGATGCCTGATGAAGTAACTTGTCGACATCGCCTTGGCAAACTTACGTAAGTCTGGAATTAATAATGCTAAATAATGAATATAGAAACTAAATAGGGACATTTGTTCATTTTCTATCGGACAGGGGTTCACAGTCAGTATCTAAAATCCCGCAATTCGAATTCACTATAGTTCACCGCAGTCGCAATTGCAATTACGACATGGATGGTGACGTTCTGCCTGACGGATTGGCTTAAGGTAATGAATCATCGCGTGAGTGACCAAACTATCACGACAATCAGTGTAATGCAAAGCGTTATGATCATGATTGGATATTCCTTTCTGTCATGGGATTTGAACCATCCGGTGATACCAATAGTGCCTCCAATAATTATGGTGATAAGCAGTGAAATCATGAGAGGTGGTTGCAAAGATAAAGGGATTATTCCAGTTACTGCAACTATGGCCATGATAACAAGACAGAGAAAAACTGTCAAGTAGCCAACTGCGAAAGCAGGGTGACGTGTTCTATTGTATTTAAACTCCAATTTTACCATCCTCCGATTCAGTATGTGACACTAGTAGTTCAAGAGTATTGAATTTTGCGTTCGATTGGGTATTATGCAACAATCTTGACCGGTTTCAGGTTCACAATCCTGTGCTCACCCTCGACACTGTCATACTCGACCATGCCAACAAGCTCGCCCTCAGCACCCGGTTGGAGCTCGAACTCAATCTCCACCACAGAGACCGTTCCGGGTACAATCTCACCTATGGTTTCGGTCTTAATGCTGTCAGTCAGATCTGGCACTCCCAGTACCACCTGCACATTATGCATCGCGTTTTTCGAACCGTTCCGTACGACCACGCCAAACACCACCAGTCCGCCTCGAATCTTGTAATCCACCATAATTTCCATGCCGGGTTCAAGTCCTAGGCTTGCAGGTTCTGCTCTTGTGATGAACTCTTCAACAAAGTAGGTTTCCTTGATGCGTTTCACAGCCACCGCAATCACAAAGATGCCAACGAAGGCTATCAGCAATGGCCAGATCCAGTGCACTGTCGGCATGAAGTCTGACCCGTCCATGAGACCATCTCCATCTGTATCAGACAGAAGCGGGTTTGAACCGTATACGAAAATCTCATCGTAGTCGCTCAAACCATCCAGATCTGTATCTGGACGCAGTGGATCCGTACCATAGGTGTTCCATTCTTCGCCATCGCTCAACCGATCATTGTCTGTGTCATTATCGCGTGGTGCAGTGTGGCTGGTCATGACCTCTATGTAATCACTCAACCCATCAAAGTCTCCATCGCGCAGTAAGGGGTCTGAATCATAGATCTGAATCTCCTGTTGGTCGGTTAGGAGATCATAATCGGTATCCGGATTATTTGGATCTGTACCATAATCAAAGATCTCCGCGTAATCTCCTATGAGGTCCGAGTCAGAATCATAGGAAGTTGCATCAGTCTCGTAGACTATTATTTCATCGTAGTCAGAAATCATATCAGAATCAGTATCATTTGACAGGGGTGACGTACCATATTGCAAGTATTCTGCCCCATCCAGCAATAAGTCTGAATCTGTATCCGGATTTTTGATTCCAGTTCCAAGGGTGATTTCTAGCCCATCAATTAAGTCATCGTCATCAAAATCAGGATCTAGTGGTAATGTGAAATAGATTCTTAATTCATCGAGATTACTGATTCCATCCGAATCGGAGTCCCAGTCTGCATCTGGTGTAATACCATGTGTTGTAGGGTCATTCGGGTCGGTATCTGTTAAGACCACTTCTTCGTAATCGCTGAGGAAATCAGAGTCTGTATCATTCAGCAAAGGATTGGTCTCATAATCCAGAATTTCTTCTCCATCTTCCAGTAGATCCATATCTGTGTCTTTCAGAATAGGTGATGTGCCATATTCATCAACCTCTTCGAAGTCATCCAACCTATCATCATCTGTGTCTCGTTCTAATGGATTTGTGAAGTAGATATCTATTTCTTCTCCATTAGTGAGACCATCTGAATCTTGGTCATCATTGTAGTCTGATAGACCGTTATTATTGCTATCGGGGTCCCTCGGGTCGGTTTCAGTGAGTACACATTCTTCCCAGTTGGTCAAGAGGTCCCTGTCCTCATCATCCACTCCATCATTTTTCCCATCTAGGTCTGTATCCCACGTATTGGGTGAGGTCTTAGTGAGCCTGACCTCCTGCAGATTTGTTAGCATGTCACCATCCAAATCCTGGTCCGCATCCGAAATACCATCCATCTGGGTGCTATACATGGTAGGGTCAGAGAAGGTCAAGTGTACCTCTTCATAATCTGTGAGATCATCGAAATCTGTATCGCTTTCGCGTGGGTTCAGTGCCCCTGGACCTATTTCTCGAATCTCGGGTATACCACCGATATACACTGTCATGTTTAATCCGTCTATCTCAATATCGTCTCGCAGTCCATCAGAGTCTGTATCCGCACGTAGAGGTGAAGTGTTGTAGATATTGAGCTCTTCACCATCACCTTTGGTATCTCCATCAGTATCAAAACGCAAGGGATCGGTTTCGAAGACCTTTATCTCATCATAGTCAGAGAGGTCATCAGAATCCGTATCTGTACTGTTTAGCAGGGTGTGCCATGTAAGGGCTTCTTCTCCGTCTTCAAGACCGTCGTTATCCGAGTCTCTGTCAAGAGGGTCGCTGGACCAGTAGAAGAGTTCGTCCCTGTCGCTTAACGTATCATTGTCCGAATCCCAGTCAGTTGGTGAGGTCCCGCTGACAAAGATTTCGTAATAATCTGAGAGCAGATCAAAGTCAGTATCAACAAGTGTACAGTTGGTTTCGTAGAGGTAAATCTCATCTTCGTTGGTAAGTCCATCAGCATCTTCATCATCCTCATTATCAGGTATGCCATCACCATCAGTATCGTCCAGATTTGGATTGGTATGGCTGTTGAATATCTCGTCTGCATCGGCTAGGTCATCTGAATCAGAATCATCGCTGAGAGGATTCGTATCATACACATTGACCTCATCTCCATCAGAGATTGTGTCAAAATCCGAGTCCCAATTCTCCCAGTCTGTACCGTTTTCGAGTTCTTCTTTATCATTCAGTCCATCTTGATCTGTATCTGCTGTGAGGGGATCGGTTTCGTAGATTTGCCATTCTTCCCAATCGGAAAGTCCATCCCCGTCTGTGTCGTTTATGCGAGGATCAGTTCCAAGGTCTATCTCGTCCTTGTCATTGATGAGGTCCGAATCAGTATCCGCCAAGTTGGGATCTGTACCGTACGTATTCCATTCATCACCATCACTTAGCTGGTCTCCGTCTGAATCCCAGTTAGTCGGTGAAGACATTGCCTCATAGATCTCAACATAGTCACTCACACCATCAGAATCCGAATCCGTTGAACTCAGGTCAGTGTGCCAGATGGTCCATTCATCAAAGTCAGAAACTCCATCATTGTCTGAATCTTGGTCAGTCGGTGATGAGCCAGAGGTGTAGACCTCAAAGCCGTCTTCAAGTCCATCATTGTCTGAATCTGGATCGGTTGCGTTGGAGAAGTACCCATAGATTTCAAGAGCGTTACTGAGACCATCATTATCATTGTCAAGGTTTCCATCAAGCACTCCAAGAATGACTGATGTAGCATTAAGTGGGTCAGTTCCTAGGAGTTCTATCTCCACGTAATCGTCGAGTTGATCCGCGTCGGTGTCTCGCACTAGAATATTAGTCCCGTAGAAAATCTCATCGAAATCTTCCAAGCGGTCACCATCTGTGTCATTTAGCAAGGGGTCTGAGAAGTAGACAAGAATCTCTAATCCATCGTCTAACCCGTCATTATCTGAATCTGCGTCTCCGGGTGAGGTGTCGTAGATATCGACCTCGTCGCCATTTGTGATTGAGTCGCCATCGGAATCGATTATGTAGTCACTGTGGATCCCGTCTGTCATCATGTTGTTCGGGTCAGTTCCTGTAATCTCGACTTCAATATAGTCAGAGAGCAAATCAGAGTCAGTATCATTATTCAAGGGATTTGTGAAATACTCGAAAACCTCATCGCCATCTAGTAATCCATCTTCGTCACAATCAGGGTTCAGTGGTGACGTGCCTGCATCATACTCTTCTGCATCATCCAAATTATCTTGATCTGTATCTGCATTGAGGGGATCTGTTTCAGTAGGGTCAACAATACCGTTACGATTGACATCTTCTCCTCGCTCACCTAAGAGTGGCTCGTAGATACCGTTTCCATTCGCATCGAACCATCCGTCATATAACAGGTCATCATCTGTGTCCGGGTTTGTTGCGTTGAGACCCATGCTGATCTCTAATCCGTCCCGAAGCATGTCATCGTCTGTATCCCAATCTGTACAGTTGGTTTCATAGGTTCGAATCTCTTGGAGGTTGGTCAACCCATCATTGTCATAATCATCCGCTCCATCAAGAGTACCATCATCATCGCTATCGGGATTGTTGGGATCTGTCAAGAGAAGAAGATCAAAGACCTCTTCTGCATCAGTTAATTGGTCATTGTCCGAGTCTGCATCGAGGGGATCGCATTGATAGAACCACTCTTGGTAGTTATTCAATTCGTCGTTATCTGGGTCTTCCTCCCAATCATAGAGACCGTTATCATTTGTGTCATTATAGAGAGGGTCTGTCCCAGTCATCTCAACCTCGAACCAGTTCGGGAGTGAGTCAGCATCTTCATCATCGTCATAGTCTGAAATGGTATCCCCGTCAGAATCTGTCCTGTTGAACCATGTACCTGAGAGGTGTGTCACATTGGACCACGAGCCTGTGATATACAACTCGATACCGTTTGAGAGGTCATCCCCGTCTAAGTCTTCATCATAATCAGAAATATCATCATCATCTGAATCGTCATCGTTAACGTCTGTATGAAGCAGGTACCACTCATCACCATCTTTTACTCCGTCATCGTCCGAGTCGGGGTTTCGCGGATTCGAGAACGTGATGAAGAGCTCATTGTAGTTAATGATTCCATCGAGGTCCGAGTCTTCAAGATCGTCAGTGAGCGGGGAACCACCTGAATCTATGAGGGTGGGATTGGTCTGGGTGATGTAGATCTCCTGATAATTGGTCAATCTATCGCCATCGAAATCCCAGTCACCATCTAGAACTGTAGCATTCCAAGTGTGAGGATTAGTGGCATTCCAGCCACTTCCAAGATACTTGATTTCATCAGGGTCTCGTATCTTGTCAAAATCTGTGTCTACCAATGTAGCATTTGTTCCATATGTGATGACTTCCAAATAGTCGTTCAAGGTATCTCCATCGGAATCGCTATTTGTGACATTCGTGTGATAGGTATAAACCTCAAGGTCGTCCCATAGTCCATCAAGGTCTGTATCTTCTGAGTTAGGATCTGAGTCCCAGACATTGACTTCTTCTCCATCAGGAATTGAATCTGCATCTGTAAAGGGAGTCAGTGGGTCAGTGTGGTATATGTTGACCTCGTCTCCATCTGATAATTCATCATCATCTGTGTCGGAATCAAGTACTCCAGTCCCATAGATGACATATTCATCATAATCGTTGAGCCCATCATCGTCCCCATCTGCCTTGAGTGGGTCCGAATGAACAATCATCACTTCTTCATAGTCAGTGAGCTGATCCCCATCTGTGTCTTCATTAAGTGGAGATGTCTTGCTTACCTTTACCTCATATCCATCCGAAAGTAAGTCGTCATCCGAGTCCGGGTCATACACACCAGTCCCGATCTGTAGTTCCTTCCAGTTGGCTAGATTGTCACCATCCTGGTCATCGTAATAGTCAGTTATTCCATCATGGTCTGAATCGACGTCGTTGGGGTCTGTCTTAGTCTGGCGTACCTCTTGAATATTGGTGAGTTTATCACCATCATTATCGTCTTGTGCATCGTTAATGCCATCATCATCAGAGTCGGCATCGTTGGGTAGGGTAAGGGTGACGTTGTTCTCTTCATAATCTGTGAGTGAGTCTCCGTCCGAATCCGCAACATTGGGATTTGTTCCCAGATAGATTTCCTGCCAGTCTGTTAACTTATCATCGTCGGAATCCGCGTCGTTGGGATCTGTGCCATAAGTGATGACCTCTGTAAAGTCGGATAACTTGTCGAAATCTGAGTCGGGTAGGAGCGGTGAGGTGTCATACGTAAGGACCTCTTCACCATCTTTTAGCCCATCATTATCTGTATCTGCGTCATCATAAGCGCTCAACTCAATGAGAATCTCGCGAGCATCTGCCAGTCCGTCTTTATCAAAATCACGCCCGTAGGCAGAGACCGTACCTCCGTTGGTACCAAGGACAAACTCCTCTCCACCGAAATTATCGAGGTCTCCGTATGTGATAGCATTTGTAAGCCCAGCGATATTTGTTCTGAAAGACCTCCAGCCAGTAGCATTGTAGAGTGTGACTTGCCCGTTGGTTGTAGTGAGAACCTGTGCGTTGGTTGTTTGGCCGATATTGGGGAAGAGGATAGCGTTGACCTGTCCACCAAGGGTCTTGTTCCAGAGGGGTGTTCCAGATGAATCGAAGACACGTAAAGCAGCTTGAGATGTGCCCAGAGCGAGCTCGTGTCTACCTCCAGTGATAAGGTCCCCAATTCGCAAAGCAGTAACACTGTCTTCTGCTTGAATACTATATGCAAGAACTCCTGTTGAGTCCCACACACTCACTGTCCCATTGGAATTTCCATAGACTAGGTCAAGGTTAGCTGCAACGGTGAGGTCTCCGATACCCACAACATTGATGGTTGTGTTACTTGTCTTCTCAAAGACCATTGCTCCTGTATCTTGAAGCAGAGTGAAGCGTCTGTTCTGTGATGCTACAACAATCTCAGTGCGAGCGTCTGCGTCGATATCTGCACCTTCGAGTAACCTGACTTTTCCATTGCTAAGATAACTCCAGAGCGGAGTAGTGTCGATTTCAAAAGCATACACGTAGAAGTCATCGCAACCCACAACGACCTCTTCAAGCCCATCCCCGTCCAGATGAGCACCCGTAACCGCATAAACAGGCTCTGGAAGGGACATGTTCATCTGCACGCTCTTATCTGCGCCGACAACGAGGACTCCATCATCTGTACCAATGAGCATCTCCATACCTGCAGCGACAGTACCGTCGAATGCTGCTAGAGCATGAGGCGTTGAACCAAGATCCAACTGCCAAATCAATGTCTTATCCTGATCGAACAGAAAGAGCGAACCGTTCTGAGCAATGACTGCCACCTCCTCATAGGCATCCCCATCGAAGTTAGCGACAACAATGTCGTTGACCTGGGACCCAACTGTGGTGGACCAGACAAGAGCTGTGTCAAACGGCGCAATCTCTGCTAGAGTGTTTGGTGATTCAGGGCTTAGGATTGTAGCAGGTTGCATACCTGGTCCTGTTCCCTGTAGACTCACACCTGCAAGAATAAAGACGAATGCTAGAGTTATTATTGCCTGATAGGGTTTCATTTTGCGTTTCCTCCTATCTCATTATTATATTTCCAAGGTTTTACCTGGAAATAATCAAAGAAATCAGCTTCAACCATCTCTGCCCCTTCAAAGGGCATTTTCATCTCGTTGAACCATTTAATGACAGGCAGAAAATTGTCCTCCGGGTTGTCGATGAACAATTTCATTGCGTTTCTACCAGCTTGAGCAGTATATTGCACTCCAGGAATGGATGCCACCCTTCTAATGATCTCGGGTGTCATGGCGTGGAGAGTTACCTTGATACTCTCTCCTTTTCCTGGTAGTGATGCTATCAATTCTTCAGGAGTACCAAACTGACTGATTTCTCCCTCCTCAAGAAGAACAACCCGTGTACAATAATCCACGATTTCAAGGTCGTGACTGATGATGACCATGGTCGTTCCGAGTCTGTAATTGAGTTCTTTCAGATAGTTGAGGGTTTCGTGTCTGAGATGAGCATCCAGCCCAGTCGTTGGTTCATCTAAAAGCAAAACGGGGGGATCGTGTATCATTCCAAGGCATATTGATACGCGTTTTCTTTCTCCTCCGGATAACCTACTGACCGTCTTTGTCATCAGGTCTTCATCAAATCCGAGGATTTCAAGTACGTTTCGAGACCGTTTCTCTATCTCTTTCGGTCTGAGACCGTATAATCTGCCGAAGAATTGGGCATTCTGTAATGCAGAGAAGTCGTAATAGAGACTCAGATGTTCGAGTTGTGGTACATATCCGACGAGGAGACTGATGAGATATCCTTTCTTTGTGACATCATATCCTCCAACAAAGGCTTGGCCTTCCGTTGGATTGATTTGCCCAGTGAGAATTCTCAGGACTGTCGTTTTCCCAGCCCCAGAAGCACCTATCACACCAAGAAACTCCTTCTTATTAGCGAAGAAGGATACTCCTTTGAGCGCGTAGAATTTTCCAAAGGCGACCTTAAGGTCAATGATATCTATTTCTCGTTGGGTTTCTTTCGCATCATCTTTTTGCATGTTAGATGCCTCCCACTCTATCACTGACTCGGTCGAACATCTTTCGCCCAGCCTCGACACTCTCCATTAATACACGGAGCGCTTCGATTTTCTGTATCTGGTCAAGATCTTCTCTTTTGATCAATTCCTCTAGCTGTGTGAATGCTGCAAGAAGTGCGTTCAAGGTTGAATCTATGTCTTGGCTTAATTCAGTATCAATCTCAGGAATTCGTAGTCTTCTCTTCATCCTTCTTCGATTGTAGACGAGTCCGACCATGAGGGAACCGAAAATAGAAACTGATGTTACCAGTGCCAATTGAGACATTGTTAACCAGATGAATGGTTCTCCAGGTCCTGGTTCTACAGGTGGGACGTACACATCAAAGCTAACACTTGCATATGTCATTGCATAATTTTCGTCCCCTATTACAATGAAGATTCCATTGATTCTACCATCCGAGGTCCATGTACTAGGTGCAAATTGTGATGAGTATAATCCATCGACGACAAATCCTGCAATGAAGAAGGAGAGATTGCCGTCTGGCAACTCGTAAACAATTGCGACAAAGAGATCATCTACTGGGTCACCGTTCACGTCTGTAAGGTAGAGATTGAGATAGACGCTTTTGTCATAGGGATACGATGTAGTATTCTCTGCCAGACTAGTTGATGTGGTCAGAGTGTTTCTTAATAGGAACTGATTCAGATTATCAAGAAGTATGCTATTATTACATTTCACGAGATTCTTATTCATGAAGATCTTTGACGAACCGAAGATAGCAATTTCGGGTGTTGTCTGGTCAAGAATCCCAACACTATTTCCATTCAGACGCATCTGAGCGTTGGATTGATTGTTCATAACATATGTTCCGCCGCCAAGCCACACAGATTCAAGACCTGAACCAAGTCTTGATGTTGCTACGATATCTGTAGTATTTTCCGCTGAGTGTGTACCCTGGAGGTAATAGCCGTATTCAAACAGTAATGGATTCAATGCTGATATGTTCGCGTTATCATCATTATCTCCCAAGATTACCAGTGTGCCACCACCATCAGTGAACTCTCGTAGTATCTCTATATCTGTTGAATTGTATTCATCTGTTGGGGCGATGATAAATACTGTTGAAAATTGAGCAAGAAGATCTGCATCCAAATCCATACCTGGTGTTTCGATAAGGTCCAATCCAACATTAGCCATGGCTTTCTTCATATTTGAGAGTCCAGAAAACGTTGTCATTCTGAATGAATCAAAGAGCCCAGTTAATGAATCAAGACTTCCGAGGTCTCCAAGATTGAAGTCCATTGAAATGCCTGCGTCAGCAGACCCCACATCTTCTTGAGCTAGGGGGAAATCTAGTCCCGCAGTGTCGTTTCCACCTGATAGTCCACCGATGTCTCCAAAGCCCGTATCTCCCAGGAGCGATCCAAACCCACCTCCATGTGATGTATCAAGGAGCATCATTGCGCGTGGATATTCTAGAACTCTTTCCAGTGTAATGTTTGTTGACCAACCATATTCTGTTTCGATGACATAATCACATCTATGGTATCCATCTACTCCTATTGGTGGTGCCATCAAAAATACCGAGAATTCATAGAATCCTTCTATCGTGTCCGCCTGTGTGAGAGACATATTACCCCAATCTGATGCATTTCCATAGTTTGTAATGGTCATATTTCCAAGAGACTCAGTCGTTGATAGAACAAAATTGTAAATACCAAAATCCGCAGGGAACCGAATATCAAATGGTGCGAATGGAAGCACTTTAGGAAACACTGAAGTTGATGATATTGGTTCAATGACAAATACATCTCGAATTAAGAAATTATCAAGTACTCCCACAATTAGAGTATTGATATTCTGGGTGAGTCCTAGTACAGCTTGCAAATTTGCCGCGACTGCCCAGATTGCAGTTCTTATTCCATTGCTTTCAGGTCGCCATGATGCAGTTACATTCACAGCTTGAAACGGTCTGATATTCTCATAAGAGGAATATCTAGCATAAAGGGCACCCTCATCACCTAGGCTCTCAGTAACGAGCATTGCACCAGTAGCATTTGAGTTGTAGACTCCTATATTCATAATAATTGCATAGGATTCATATGCCTGACCCTCTTCCGCGATTCTTGGTAGATCTGCTTCTACAACAATTAGGTCTCCCTGATCTGCAATTACTGAAGGAACTTCATTTATCCACATAGCATCAATAGACGCATCAAGAACAGTTCTATTCTCTCCGAAACCCATTGCTATTGTGACATTCACGGGATCATTGACATCCACTGTGCCAAAGTCCCATTGCATTCCAAGACCTACACTCCCGTCGAAAGT
>Ga0315542_1000746_pt1 | contig 20686 bp, 18 predicted proteins | sample SalMarSW160120MG_FD_202541 | JGI IMG/M metagenome (GOLD analysis project Ga0315542, IMG submission 202541) | Salt marsh sediment microbial communities from the Plum Island Ecosystem LTER, Massachusetts, United States - Salt Marsh Sediment SW1601-20 ... | reverse complement strand
GCACGGCTTCGACGCTGATGGCTTGCATGCATTTCAGGTTCCGGAGCCGGCACTCGTTGCGGACGCAGGGGGCGCAGTCGACCCCCGCCGCCCGCAGGACATGGCTGTGAGGGCCAAAGGGGCCCGTTACGCGCGCGTCCGCCGCGCCCTGCAGGGCTAAAACCGGCACGCCCTGGGCATAGGCCAGGTGCATGGCTCCCGAATCGTTGCTCACCAGGAGATCCAGGCGGCGGATCACGGCCATGCCTTCCCGCAGGGTGGTTTTCCCCGCCAGGATCAAAGGCTTGATCCTGGCCCGGCGGGCCACGGCCTGGGCCACGGCGGCGTCCTTCCCGCTCCCCACCAAAACCACGAAATATCCGCGTTCGGCCAGATGATCCGTTAAACGGGCGAAGCGCTCGGCGGGCCAGCGCCGGCTGGGAGCCACGGACCCGGGCGCCAGCCCGATCCGCAGCTTGCCTGCGCTCGGACCCAGAAGTTCGTCGGCCCGGTTTAATTCCTCGGGCGTGACCTTCAGGTAGAAAAGCCACTCCTGGGCCAGGTCCACGTCCGCGCCCGCGGCCCGCGCCAATTTCAGATAGGCCTGCGGTCTGGGCACCCGTTCCTCACCGCCGAACCACGGTACGCCCAGGGTCAGCAGCCAGGAGCGGTGTTCCATGGCATAGCCCACGCGCTGGCCCCGGCTCCCCCAGAAGGCCAGCCAGGCGGAAGAAAAGGAATTGGGCAAAATCACGGTCAGGGCGTATCGCTCCCGGCGCAGGCGCCGCACCAGGCGGAACCAGGACCAAACATTCCGGCGGTGGTCCGGGTCCAGGCGGATGACCGCGTCCACGTCCGGGTGGCGTTCCCATAAGGGCGCCGCCCATTCGGCGGCCAGGACATGCACCCGGCAGGTCGGCAGCGTGCGCTTGAAAGCCCTGGGAACGGGCGTGGCCATGACCGCGTCCCCAATCCAGTTCGGGCTGCGGATCAGGATTTTGGGCGAGGAGCCGTAGCTGCTCAGCATGGGGTCGCGCGCTCTCTTTCCGCCGTCCCGGCGCCGGCCGCCAGCCGGGCGTACAGGCCCTCGTAGGCGGCAATCATCCGCCGCCGGTCGAAATGGCGCCGCACGCGGTCCCGGCCGGCCTCGCCCATTTCGACGCGGCGCAGCGGATTGGCCAGCAGATTCAGGATCGCCTCGGCCATGGCCTGGGGATCCCGCGGCGGGACGAGCAGGCCGCTTTCGCCGTCCACCACGATTTCGGGCACGCCGCCGGCCCTGGTGGCGATCACGGGCACGCCGCGCGCCATGGCCTCGACCAGGATCAGGCCAAAGGGTTCGCAGTCGCTCGGCAGCACGAAAATATCCAGCGCGGACAGAAAAGTCCCCACGTCGGGCAGGAAACCGGTGAATTCCAAAGCACCCGTGGCGCGCAGCATCTGGCCGCGCATCCAGATGCTGGTGGCAAAGGAGACGTCCGGAGCGTAGGCCCGCCCGCCCAGCAGGAAGCGGGCCGGGGGATACTGCCGCTGCACGATTTCACAGGCGGCGATGAAAAACGTGAAGCCCTTGTTCGGCCGCCAGATCCCCGTGCTGCCCACCACCGGCGTCTCCACGTCGAAGCGGTATTCCTCGCGCAGGCGCGAGGGCTGCTCGCGGCGCACGCCGGTATCGGTGCCGCAGGCGATGGTTTCCAGTTTCGCCTCGGGCAGGCCGTATTCCCGGAGCAGGCCGCGCACGTAGTCCGAAATGCACACGAAGGCCGCGGTGCGCCGGGCCAAATGGCGCATGGCCCGGGCGACGTATCCCCGGCGGCCGGCGCTCACGGCGCCACCACCCAGGCCATGGGTACGCCGGCCCGGGCCGCGGCCCAGGCCGTCAGCTTGGCTTCCTGCAGCCCGCTGACGTGCACGACCTGAATCCGCCTGTTTTTCAGCAACCGGTACATGCGCCAGATCGCGGGCAGCGAAACCGTCCAATGCCGGAGTTTGCCTTTCCCGAAGGGAATGATCACCGGTTGCAGGCCGCGTTCGCGGAGAGCCTCCGTGAAGGGGCCTTCCTGGCAGCTCACCACGTGGGGATGGAAGCGCGCGCGGTCCAGGCCGTCCAACAGGGTCAACAGGTGCACCTGTCCGCCCCCCAGAGTCCCGTGGTAATTCACGAACAACACGGCCATGCGGCCGGCGGTCTTAAGATTCAGGCTGGCCATGGTCGGGGGCCCCTCCTGCCTGCGAAGTCCGCAGGTATTCCCAGTGCTTGGCGTGCTTGACCAGGGTGTTGACGGCCGAGAGGGCGCACAGGAGGAAGCCTTCCACCCCGTCCAGCCAGCCCCCCTTGCAGAAATACATTTTCACGAAGGTCCACAGGGAATCGAACCCGAGCCTGAGGAAGGAGAATTTTTTCCCCCGCAGCACGCGGTCCCGCGCCGCCAGGGTGGTGTAGGTCTCCAGGCGGAGCAGGTAATCGTCCAGGGTGAAGTAGGTGTAGTGGTCCAGGGGGCCCGGAAGCCTCGCGGTCGGGCCCTGCACCTCCAGCCCCTCGTGCACGAGCCGCGCGGAAAATTTTCCCAGCCCCGCGCGGAAGAGCCGCAGCTGCCAGTCGGGCCGCCAGCCCGCGTGGCGGATTTCCCGGCCGAGAAAATAATTGCGCCGCCCGAGCCAGTAGCCGGCCGGGCCGCGGCCGGACGCCGCCCGCTGGATGCTCGCGGACAGTTCGGGGCTGACGACTTCGTCCGCGTCGACGGACAGGATCCAGCCTTCCGACACGCCGGCGATCAAGGCGTTCTTGGTTTGGGCGTAGCCTTCCCAGGACACGTTCCGGACTTCGGCTCCGGCCGCGGACGCGAGTTCCGCCGTCCGGTCCCCGCTGGCATTGACGCCGACCACGATCCGTCCGCAAAACGACAGCGAACGCACGCAGGCCGCAATGGTTCTCTCGGCGTTGCGGGCAATGATCACGGCCGTGATGCGGGTCGGCAGGCGCGTCTCCTCCTCAGCATGGTCCCGCCCCCGCGGGCCGCCGGCGCCGGGGCCGCTCACGGCAACATCTCCCGCAAGGCGGCCAAGGCTTCCGCCGGGTCCAGGCGGCGCAGGCAGTCATGGTGTCCCAGCGGGCAGCGGCGGCCGCCGTGGAGCGAACACGGGCGGCAGGGCATGGGCCGGGACAGGATCCTGGCCCTCTCGTCGCCGAACGGGGCAAAGCCGAACTCCGGCACCGTGGGGCCGAAAAAAGCCAGCACGCGCGTGCCCGCGGCCAGTCCGAGATGCAGCGGGCCGGAATCGTTGGCCACCAGCAGGTCGGCGTGGCGCAGCCAGCCGGCCAGGGTCGGAAGGTCGGTCGCGCCGGCGGCGGATGCGGCTTGCCCGCCGGTGAGTTCCGCCACCTGCCGGCAGACGTCGCGCTCCCCTTCTCCGCCGACCAGAACGACCGCGCGGTTCATTTCGCGGATCACCCGGGAAGCCAGCTGCGCGTAATGCTCCGGCGGCCACTGCTTGGTCGGCCACTTCGCGCCCGGCGCCATCAGCACGTACCGTCCGGTGTCGGGGACGCCCCAGGCGCCCAGACGCGGGCGGGCCGGGGCCGGGGGCACCACGCGGGGTCGCGGAGGAAAATCCGAAAATCCCGCGCGGCGGGCGGCGGCGAGGTACCAATCCAGCACCGACTGCGGATGCCGCAGGGGCGACCAGCGGTTCCAAAATACCGGATGCCCGCCCGGGCGGACCAGCAGGCGCCGCGCCAGGGAATGTTTGGCGTACCGCAGCCTGCGGCCGGCTGTGGCCGCGGCCACGGCCCTCCGCGCCGATACCGTGCCGTGCAGGTCGAGGATCAAATCATAGGCGGGAGCCAGTTGCGACCGGGAGGTCAGGACGCGCGTGGCGCCCGGCAGCAGGCCGGCCAGCCCGGCGTAGTCCGGCTTGACCAGCAGGTCAACCGCATGCCCCGCCGCCTGGATGCCGGCCAGGACCGGCTGGGTCAGCACGATGTCGCCCAGCGAGCTTAAGCGCACGACCAGTACCGATGACATCCGCTCATTGCCGCGGTTTGCGGACGGATGCCGGGCATCCTCCGCAAACCGCGGATCCTCCCTGAATATTCAATGGTTTTTTTTCTCCGGACCCTCGCCCAGGGCCCGCTCGAGCTGTTCGGTGAAAATTCCGTCCGGCGGCAGCAGGGTGAAGGCCACTTCCAGGGCCCAGGCCGGAGGCGCGCCCGCGGCCGGCCAGGGGAGGCGGACCGCATCCTTGGAGGTGGTGACGACTTCCGCCTCCGCTTGCTTGGCCCGGGCGGCGATGCAACGGAGGTCCCGGGCCGTGTACCAATGGTGGTCCGGAAAAGCCATCTGCCCCTCGATCCGCGCGCCGAGGCTTTGCAGGCTGCGGAGAAAAGCGTCCGGACGCGCGATTCCGGACACGGCGAAAATTTTCCTCTGCCGCAGCGCCGCCGGGGGCACGGATTCCCGCCCGCTCAAGGAGACCAGAAGACGGGGTTCATGGGACGCGGCCAGCACGGGCACTCCGGGTGCCAGCTTCCCCAGCCGTTCCCGGAGGGAGGCCGGATCGTGCTGGTCCGCGCGCGTGATGACGAGAAGGTCCGCCTCGGCCAGGGCGGCTGCGGGCTCCCGCAGGCGCCCGGCGGGAAGCAAGGCGTCTCCGCCGAAAGGATCGGACGCATCCACCAAGACGATATCCAGGTCGCGGTGAATGGAATCGCGCCGCTGAAAACCGTCGTCCAGCACGAGGACATTGCAGCCGCAAGTCCGGACCGCCACCTCCGCGGTGCGCAAGCGGTCCGCGCCCACCACAACCGCCGCGCCGGGCAGGCGCTTGGCCAGGAGGTAGGGTTCGTCGCCGGCCGCGGCGACCGGGATCTTCGGCCCCGAACCGTCGGATACCAGCAGCCAGGATTCGCGGCCGCGGCGCCGGTACCCGCGGGAAAGCACGGCGGGACGGAGGCCGCGGTCCAGCAGGCGGCGGCATACGAAGGCCACGGCCTCGGTCTTTCCGGTCCCGCCGACGGTGATGTTTCCCACGGATATCGCCGGCGCCGGCAGGCGCCGCTGCCCGGCTCGGCGCCAGCGGGCGCGGCGCGCAGCCACGGCCCAGCCGTAGCCCCGGCTCAACCACCCGAGCAAGGCCAGCACGCTAGGGCCACTCCGGCCAGTCGTCCGGGGCATGCTCCGGACCGGTCGATCGGGCTCCGGCCTGGGCCACGGTCTCGGCGCGCCAGCCCTTGACCTCCCGGCCCCAGGACTTGATCAGCATCAACTTGCGCAGCAGTTCGGCGTTGCGGACCGCCACGCCCTGGCTGGCCAGCACGCTCTGGCGGGCCAAGGCGCCGCGGCGGCGGGCCTCCTCCCCGTTTTGCAGCAGCGCTGCCACGGCTTGCGCCAGCTCGTCGGCCGAAGACACGATTTGGGCCCCGCCCTGCTTGACCAGGGCTTCGACGGTCTTGGCGAAATGCTCGGTGTGCGGCCCCATCACCACCGGCACGCCCTGCGCGGCCGGCTCCAGGGGATTGTGCCCGCCCAAGGGGACCAGGCTTCCGCCCACGAAGGCCACTCCGCCCGCCCCGTAAATTTTCGCCAGCTCGCCCATGGTATCCAGCAGGATCACGGGAAAATTGATGAGTTCCCGGCTGACGCGGGTGCGGTAGGTGAAAGGCACCTGGGTCTGCATCAGCAGTTTCTCCACCTCCCGCAGGCGCTCCAGATGCCGCGGCGCCAGGATCAACACCGTTTCCGGAATGCGCTCCCGGACCCGGGCGAAGGCCTGCAGGATCAGTTCTTCCTCCCCCGGCCGGGTGCTGCCCGCCACCCAGACCGGCTGTTCCGGGCGCAGGCGCAGTTCCTGCCGGAGGGTCTCCGGGCTGTACTCTTGCCGCGTGTCCACCTTGGCGTTGCCGGTGACCAGCACCCGTTGGGGATTGGCCCCTAGCGCCAGGAAGCGCTCGGCATCCTTCTCGCTCTGGACCGACACCAGGTCGAAGGCCGCCAGCATTTTCGCCACCAGCCGCCCGATCCAGCGGTAGCGCCGGAAACTGCGCTCGGACAGGCGGCCGTTGATCAGCGCGATCTGGGCCCCGGATTTTTTGACGAGCCGGAGCAGGTTCGGCCATAGTTCGGTCTCGGTGATGACCAGCATGTCCGGCTCGCACCAGCGCAGCACGCGCCGGACGGCACCGGAAAAGTCCAGGGGCAGCAGAAAGGCCAAGGCCGCCTCCGGAACCTTCTGCGCCACCATCCGCAGGGCGCTTACGGTCGTGGTGGAGACGACGGGGCAGGCGCTGGGATACCGCTCCTTGAAGCCGGTCACGATCGGAGCTAAAGAGGTGAGTTCCCCCAGGCTGGCGGCATGAAACCATACCCGGGGACGCGGCAGGTCGCCGAAGGCCTCCCGCTGGACGCGTGGTAAAAAACCCAGGCGAGCCCACAGGCCCTGGCGGATCTTTTTCTTGCCCAGCAACACCGGCAGGGCGGGCAGCACCACCAGCGTGGCCGCTCTTAAGAACAGATTATACCAGAAATACATGACTCGCTCCGAGAGGCGCCGGCGGGCCGGTGCGGGTTTCTCCGGAATTACCGGGCGACATGGGAGAGCACGGCGGCGGCGGCCCGGCCGGCGGCCCCGCTGCCGCCCAAACGCTCGCGCACGCCCGCCCAGGCCCGAACCTGGACCTCGCCCAATTCCGGGCGGCCCAGCAGTTCCAGGGTGGCGCGCGCCAGCCGTTCCGGCGTGGCCCCGCCCTGCAGGAACTCCGGCGCAACTTTTTTGCCGGCGACCAGATTCGCCAGGCCAAAATAGGGCAGCTTCACGAACAGCCTGGCCAGGGCGTAACTGAACCAATGCATGCGGTACACGATCAGCATCGGGACGCCCAGGATGGCGGTTTCCAAAGTGGCCGTGCCGGAAGCGACCAGGGTCACGTCGGCGGCGGCCCGGCTGGCGTACGGGTGCTCGTTCACGATTTCGGCGGAAAATTTCTCCGCCGCCAGGATGGACTCCACGCGCTGGCGGGAAAGCGTCCTGGCCAGGGGAATGAAGAACCGGGCCCGGGGCAGCCGGGCCCGCACGCGCTGCCCGGTACGGCACAAGAGCGGCAGCAGCAAATCGAGCTCCTGGACCCGGCTGCCGGGCATGAGCGCCACCAAGGGGCCGGGCGAACCCGCCAGCAGGCTGGCTTTGGCAGACGCCACGGGTACTTCGGGTTTCACGACGTCCAGCAGCGGATGTCCCACGTAGGTGACCGGAATGCCGGCGCGCCGGTACAAGTCTTCCTCAAACGGCAGGATCACGACCATGTGGCTGACCAGCCGTTTCATGAGTTCGATGCGCCGGGGCCGCCAGGCCCAGATCTGCGGGCTGATGTAATACACGACCGGTACCCCGAGGTCCCGGGCCGCGGCCGCGATGCGAAGATTCAGGTCCGGAAAATCCACCAGCACCAGCACCTGGGGTCGGCGGCGGCGCAACAGGTCCCGGGCGCAGCGCAGGGCCCGCAGGTATGAGCCCAGTTTCTTGAGTGCTTCCGCCACCCCGATGACGGCCAAGGAAACCAGGTCTTGAACGATTTCGACACCGGCGGCCTGCATGCGGTCCCCGCCCAGTCCGAAACACTCGGCGCCGGGCAGTCGCAGTTTGATTTCCCGCGCCAAATCGGCGGCGTGCAGGTCACCGGAAGCCTCGCCGGCGACCAGCATGATGCGCGGGGATGTCATCGGGGCCCGGGCCCCTTGTCCCAGATCCGTTCGCGGATTTCAAGCGCCAAGGCCAGCGCCTGCCGTCCCTGCGCCCCGGTCACCAGCGGCTCTTTCCCCTCCCGCACGGATTCGGTGAAGGCCGCCAGTTCCGCCAGCAGGGGTTCCTGGCGCTTGAAGACCCGGCGCTCGCGGTGAATCAGGCGCATAAAATCGGTTTCGTCCGGGTCGCGATCCGGTTTCAGCTGGTAGATGACCAACTCCTGCTTGGAATAATCGATGCTGATGTAGCTTTTGGCCGAAAAGAGGCGGATTTTGCGCTTGGCCTCCAGGCTCACCCGCGAAGCCGTGACATTGGCCACGCAGCCGTTGGTCAGCGTCAGGCGCACGTTCGCGATGTCCTCGTGTTCCGAGAACACGTTGACGCCCACGGCGTCCACCCGCGCGACGGCAGCGCCGGCCAAATCCAGGATGATGTCCAGGTCATGGATCATCAGGTCCAGCACCACGCCGATGTCGGTATTGCGCTGGGAAAAGGGCCCCAGACGGTGGACCTCGATGAAACGGGGCCGGTCCTCCAACCGCTTCAGCTCTTGAATGGCCTCGTTGAAGCGCTCGATGTGTCCGATCTGGAGCAACGCACCCTGTTGGGCGGCCAGCTGGATCAGCTCGTCGGCCTCGGCCAGGGTCCGGGTCATGGGTTTCTCCAGCAGCACCGAAATCCCGCGCGACAGGAGTTCGCGCGCCACGGCAAAATGCGCCCCGGTCGGCACCACCACCGACGCGACGTCCGTCTCGGGCAGGAGTTCCCGAAAATCCGTCACGGCCCGGCAATGGTGCCGCCGGGCCACTTCCGCGGCCCGGTGGGCGTCAAGATCCGCGACCCCCAGCAGCCGCACGTCCGGCAACTGCGAGTAGATCCGCGCATGGTGCTGGCCCAGGCTGCCCACGCCCACCACCAGCGCCCGCAGTGGTTGCCGTGCGCTTTCTGGTTCCGTCATGTTCCCTCCGCCTGCGCCCGGATCGCCCGGGTGCGAAGCTCCGAAGGGGGAAGGCCGGTGTCGCCATCCCCTTTGGCCCCGCGGGCCCCGTCCGCCCGCGCCTCCCGGGCGTTGCTGCAGATTATGCGAAGCGGATCGCCGCCTGTCAAGACGAAACCCGCACGCGCGGCCGGTCTCCGTTCTGATGTTCCTGCCTGTACCGGCGACGGATTTCCTCGATCTGGCCGAGAAGTTTCGGCGGCAGCTGGGCCCGGAGGGTCACCATCGTGGCCCCGAACGATTCGCGGAGGACGCGGCCGCGCCGGAGGATCAAGGCGCGCAAATCCGCCTCCGCGTACGGGAGGCGCAGGGTCACGGTCGGCCAGTCCCGGGCCAGGCGGCGGCCAATTTCCCGGCGCAGGCGATCCAGCCCTTGTCCCGTGACCGCGCTGACCAGCAGGGCCGTTGGAAATTGGTGGGTCAGGCGCGCCCGCAAGTTGCGCGAAATGATATCCGCCTTGTTGAGAAGCAGGATCGTGGCCTTGTCCCGCGCGCCGAGTTCTCCGAGTACCTGTCGGACCGTGAGGATGTGCCCGGCCGCGTCCGCATCCGCCCCATCCACCACGTGCAGCAACAGGTCGGCCGAGACGACTTCCTCGAGCGTGCCCCGGAACGCCGCCACCAGGTAATGCGGCAGGCGCCGGATGAAACCGACCGTGTCCGTCAGCAGGATTTCCAGCGAGGGCGGCAGGATGACTTTGCGGGTGGCCAGATCCAGGGTGGCGAACAGCTTGTCCTCGACCAGCGCTTTTTCACCCGTCAAGGCGTTGAGCAGGGCGGACTTGCCGGCGTTGGTGTAGCCCACCAGGGATACCAGAGGCAGGGGAACGGCTTCCCGGTCCTGGCGGTGTAAAAAGCGGGTTTGCGCGACGGAACGGAGCTGTTTCTTCAGGACCACGATGCGGTCGCGCACCCGGCGGCGGTCGTACTCCAGCTTGGTTTCGCCGGGTCCGCGGGTGCCGATCCCGCCGCCCAAGCGGGACAGGGCCACGCCCTTGCCCGTCAAACGCGGCAGCAAATAGGACAACTGAGCCAGCTCGACCTGCAGTTTGCCCTCGTGGGAATGCGCCCGGCGGGCGAAAATGTCCAGAATGAGCTGGGTCCGGTCGATCACGCGGCAGCGCAGGGCCGCTTCCAGATTCCGCTGCTGCACGGGCCGCAATTCATGATCCACGATCAGCAGGTCGGCCTGCAGCACGCGGAGACGGTCCGCGAGCTGGGACACCTGTCCCGAACCGAAGAACAGGGCCGCGTCCGGCTTGGTGCGGGAAAATTTCTTGGCCAGGACCACCTCGCCGCCGGCCGTGGCCGTGAGCCGCTGCAATTCCGCCAGGGATTCATCCGTATCCGGCGGACCGCCCTGATAGGCTAGCGTCACCAGGATCGTTTGTTCCATTCCCTGTCCCTGCGGGAAAGTCCTTGCGGGACCCTTCCGTTCAAATTTTCCCGTCCTCGTGCCGCCGGATAACCCATGCCCGCTCCTTATGGGAATAGGGCCATTATACCCCAGAGCCGCAGGCACGCACACGTTTTTGTAGACGGTATTTTAACCCCTATGGTATGATTATCGTGATCTGGTATATTTTTAAGTCGTTTTCGGCTGTCCGGCTTCGAGGTGGTACATGCCCCGTTCGCGCAACATGATGGTATTCTGCCTGGCACTCGCCTTGGGCGGCGCCGGTCTGGCGGCCGCGGCGGAGGTGGCCCCAAGTCCGGATACCTCCCCTCCGAACGTAGCCCTGTCGAATGTTTCCGAAAACAGCGTGCAAGTCGCCTGGGAGCCCATCGCCGGCGCCACCCGCTACGAACTGTCCTACGGCACGGACGAAGCCGCTTCCAACCGCGTGAGGACGTTTCTTTCGGGCACCACCTATCAACTGACCCGCCTCCTGCCCAACACCATTTACCGCGTCAAGGTGCGTGCCGTCATCGGAGGCCGCGCCGGTTCCTGGAGCCCGCTGCAGGAATTCTCCACGCAAATTCCCTCCCTGACCGACTTGACGGCCGACGACATCCGCGACACCTCCATTCACCTCATCTGGACCGGAAAGTTCAGCGACCTGCCGGATACATATTATGAAGTATCCTTCGGCACGGACCAGGACGCTTCCTCGGACGGAATGCGGCGCACCTCGAAGAACTTCCTGACCTTAAGCGACCTGTCCCCCGAGACGACCTATTACATTAAACTGCGCGCCCGCAATCCCAACGTCACCGGACCCTGGAACACGCCGATTTCGGTCTCGACTCTCCCCTTCTCCCCGGCCCTGGCGCCCGGCGCCCTGACGGCCGCCAGCGACAAGCCGGGCGGCGTGATGCTCGCCTGGCGCGCGGTCGCAGGCGCCTCCAACTACGACGTTTCCTACGGCACGGACGCGGTGGCGGAAAACATGGGCATCGTGCCCGTGAGTGAAAACCGTTTCAACTTCCAGCTTTCTCCGAACACGCAGTATGCCTTCAAGGTCCGCGCGGTGGTCAAGGGCAACAGCGGGCCCTGGAGCGACATCGTCTCCTGTTTGACCCTGCCGGCCACGCCGCGCGGCCTGATGGTGACCATGCAAACCTCGGACTCGGCCCTGCTCAGCTGGAAATCCCTGAGCGGGGCGCTGATCGCGCGTTACTATCATGTCCGCTGGGGGACGGACCCGTCCGCCGGCAACCTCGGGGTGACCGTCACCGCCAATGCCGAGCTGCCCATGGAGAACCTGCGGCCCGGCCAAAAGTATTATGCCCGGGTGCGGACCATGAATGCAACCGGGGCCAGTCCCTGGAGCGACCCGGTGGAATTCAACACTCTGCCCGCCGGCTTGCTGCGCCTGAAGGTGAGCCAGGTCAAGCACGACCAGGCGGAAATCCAGTGGCCGGAGACGCCGCAGGCCGCCGGCTACGAGGTCGCCTACGGCACGGACGAGGATGCGGGCAACCGTCCGCCTTTCGAGGTCCCGCGGCCGCCCGCGAAATTGAAAAATCTCAAGGATGATCAAACGTACTACGTGCGCGTTCGGGCGCTTTTCCAGAACAGCCGGCCGGGTCCTTGGTCCAACCTGATCCAGGTGAAAACTTTCCCCGTGCCCCCGAAGCCGCTCGGCCTGTCCCTCTCCGAGGCGGGTGGAACCTACGTCCGTTTGACCTGGACCGCCGCCGTCAGCATCAGCACCTACGAGGTTTTTGTCAGCACCGACGAGTTCGGAGAAAAGGGCCAACTCAACCGCGTCAACCGGGCCGAGGCCTACGTGAAATCCCTCCGGGAAAATACCACCTATTTCGCCAAGGTGCGTGCCCTGAACCTGGGCGGCCCGGGAGACTGGTCCGAGCCTTTGGCTTTCTCGACCCTGCCGGATGTGGCTCCGCGCGGCCTGGCCGCGTCCCAGATTAAACCCACCGAGGCCTTTCTCAGCTGGGAAGGCGTACCCGGCACGGCCGCAGCCAGCTACGAAATCCGTTTTGCCCCGGGCGAAAAACCATGGAACTACATCCGGGATTACCCTTCCCGGACGCTGGCCCTGGAAAAAATCGCCCCGGAAAGCAACTACCGGGTGCAGGTCAGGGCGCACAATCCCGCGGGCTACGGTCCATGGTGCGAGGAAATGACCTTCACCACCCCGCCGGCGCCGCCGGCCACCGCGCCGCGCGATCTGGCCGCCAAGGAACTGACGGACATCTCCGCGACCGTGGTCTGGAGCCCCATGCCCAAGGTGGATGGATATCTATTCAGCGCGGGCACGGATACGGACGCCAGCAATCGCGGCGAGGAAAAACTGGACGGCACGCACTTCGATCTCAAGGGCCTGATTCCCGAAACGAACTACTTTGTGAAAGTCAAGGCCTACAACCAGTCGGGCCAGGGCCCCTGGTCCGATATCCTCATGATCTCCACGCCCCCGACTCCCCCGATCAGCGCGCCCGCGGAATTACGGGTCAGCGAAATCACGCCCTACTCGTTCCGCGTGACTTGGGAAGCATCCGAGGACGCCCTGTCCTACGAGCTGGCTTTGAGTACGGAGTACCGCGGGCGGGAAACGCGCAAGTCCGCGTCCAGCCCCTCATTTGTATTTACGGACTTGCAGCCGGAAACGGTGTATTTCCTCAAGGTGCGGAAGGTCAACCGGGGCGGGAGCGGTCCCTGGAGCCAGGGCAAACAGGTGACGACCGCCGCGCGCAAGGCGCCTTAGCCTGCTGCTTCCGCGGGCTTGCCGGGCTGGAGGGATCAGGCCGGCTCCCCGCAGGCGGCCGGCTAACCCTTCAGCTTGAATTGGCCGAGATTGTTCTGCAGGTGCACGAGGGTTTGGTTCAACTTTTCCAGGTCTTTGGATACGGTGGTCGGCAGTTTGGCGCCTTCCCGGGTGCTGGCGGTTTGAATGCCCTGAGTCAGCCGCATCAGTTCCTCGATCAATTCACAATCCACGTTCAGGCTTTTCCGCAGTTCCACCACCATCTCGTTCAGAGTGTTCGCCACGTGCTTGAACTCGTCGGTTTTCCGCAAGCCCACGCGCAGCGTCAGGTCTCCCTGGGCGATGGCCTGCAGGCTTTTTTCGAAGCGGTAAATCGGACCGGCGATGGAATGGGAGATGAAGATGGACAGCACTGCGGCCAGGATCAGGAAGAAAAAGAGGATGAAAAGCATGGTGCCGTTGACGGAGGAGAACAAGGGCGCGAATTGGGATGCGATGCGCGGGATGTTGTAGAATTCGTCCATGATGCGGGCCCAGGTGGTGTAATACACGGTGAAGGCGATGATGAGCGCCATGACCACCATGCCGAAAATGATCCGGGCCATGTACCGGAACTGGAATTCCTTGTTGATCAGGTAATTGCGCCTACGCCAAATCCATGCCGCCATGGTGCCGCACCTCCGTCAACCGGGTAAGGAAAATCTTGCCAGCCATCTGCCGGAGCCCTCCGGCTAATAGGTCGTGTACGGAATTCCCCGGGAATCCTTGCCCACGGAATTTACGAAGATTTGTCCGCTTTCGAAATTATAATACCAGCCTTGACCGAACCCTTCCGGCAGGCCCGTGCCGTAGGTGACCCCGCCCCCCGCCGGGGAAGGCGCTCCGTTCTGCGGATGCAGCTGATCCACGGAGGGGATGTCCGGCAGATAGCGGCCGAAGGGGCCCGAAGTCGTCAGTTCCCGGGGAAAAACGCCGTTGTGATCCTGGTAGTACATCAAGATCGCCTGGCGCAGTTCATTCAGCCGGCCGATGGTCGTGCCTTCGCGGGTTTTTTCCGTCAATTGGGAAAAACGGTATGCCGCGACGACAAACAAAACCAGCAGGATCGAAGCCGGAATTAGCGTTCGCCGGACGAACAGCGCCCACCGTTCTTTGGAGTCCATCCGCAACCCTCCCTTGATTAGTACCGGCTCCCCACCCTTCGGCGCCGGCGCCGGCGTGCCGAGGTTTCAGCCAGCACGTTGACCACGGCGGCGTGCAGGTGCCGATTGCTGGCGACAAAATCCCCTTGATACAAATCGAAACGACGCCCGTGGAAATCCGTGACTCTCCCCCCGGCTTCCTGCACCAGGAGTGACCCGGCGGCGACATCCCAGGGTTTCAGCTTCAGCTCCCAAAAACCGTCGAAGCGGCCGCAGGCCACGTCGCACAGATCGAGGGCGGCGGAACCCGCCCGGCGCACCGCCTGGCTGCGTACCGCCAGGGACTTGAAAAAATCGAAATTATTCTCCCGGCTGGTGCGCACGTCATACGGAAACCCGGTGGCCAGCAGGGCCCGATCCAGCCGGCGCGTGGAAGACACGTGCACCCGTCGTCCATTGCGCCAAGCGCCCTTCCCGCGCACGGCCAGAAAAAACTCGTCCAGCATCGGGTTATACACCGCGCCGATGCGGATGTGCCGGTCGACCTCGATGCCCGCCGAGATGGCGAAATGCGGCAGGCCGTGGGCATAATTCGTGGTTCCGTCGAGAGGATCCAGAATCCAGCGGATCCGATTGCCCGCTCGGGGAGATTGCCAGGGATTGCGGCCCGCCCCTTCTTCCCTTTCCTCGGACACCACTTCGTGTTCCGGAAACCAGCGGCGGACACCGGTCACAAACAGGGACTCGACCGCCCGGTCCATCTCCGTGACCAAATCAATATCGCCCTTATATTGGATGCGATGCGTCTGCGCCAGGCGGGTGCGCAACATGCGGCCGCCCTTGAAAATCAGCGCCCGCAAAACTTCCGGAATTTTTTCTTCCAGGACGCGCATACGCCGCCCGCATGCTGAAATTTTCCGCCCCGCGTTTCCCCTCGGCGTTCACTCCGGGGCCGCGTCTCCCGCCGTCTGCTTTGCGCACATTTTCGGCTTTAAAATTGAGATTATTCTAGCATTGATTGCGTGGATACGTCAACGAAAAGCGCCGGACGGTTCCGCGGGCCCTGCGCAGGGCGGCCGGGAAGGACTTCCCGACGAACCAGGTCCCGTGGTCGGCGACCGTGACGGCACGGGCCGCGCCCGCGCGCAGGGCGCGGGCCATGGCCCGGCCCAAGGCGGCGGAGCCGTAAGGCGGCGAAACGATGCAGGGCAGGCGCTCTTTCCCCAGGCGCAACGCCTCGCCGGGCCGTGCGGCCGCGCGCAACCCGGCGTGGTGAAAATGCAGGATGCAGAAGGACTCGGCTCCCAGCCAGGGCCGCAAAGCCGCATGCAGAGTCCAGTGCGATGCGAGTTCCGAAGAGGGGGGAAAATGCGGATCGCCGAAATACACGAAATCCCGGCCGGCCTTCGCCGCCAGCGGCGTGTGGGCGTACAGGCCGACGCGGGACTTGTCCGTGTCCGTGGCCGTAATGGTCAGGAAGCGTCCCCGGCACGCGCTCAAAACAATGTGCGAAGAGGAAATGGCCATGCCCTCCCGCAGAACCGCGGCCGCGGTCTCCTGCATGTCGCCCATCTGTCGGAACAGCCAGCGTGCTTGGCCGGACGCCAGGCCGGCGGGCCAGGTCCCTCCATACCGCACCCTGGCGTCGGGATGGGGGGCACGAACCTCCCGGCCAAAGGGTTGGAGCAGCCCGGCCCGGCAGAAGAGGGCCTGGGCCCGGGTGCGGAGCAGCGATTCAGCGCCGGCGAACAGTTCCCGCACGCTGAGCACTTCCAGGCCGGGATGCCGCCGGCGCAGGCGGCGGAGATTCACCAAGGCCTGTTGGGCGAAGGCGTCGCCCAGCGGCGCGAGCAGGACCGCCAACCGCCGCCGGGAAACGGGCCGGCTCAAGTGGCGTCCAAAAAAGACCGTGACGTCCCGGGACGCGGCGCTCATCGGTCCTCGCCGGGAAAAACCGTGAACCGCAGGTTGAAGTACCCGAGCAAGGCCCAGCCTTGATCCCAGTGCAGATAGGCGATATCGAAATTAAACAGGCGGTCCACGTGGGCGTTGACGAGCACGGGATGCTGGCGGGACTGCAGGTTTTGGTCGAGAGGATAAAGAATTTCCAGGGCGGCGTTCATGCGCCGCGCAATCGGGAAATCCATCCCGGCGAAAAACAAGTTCCGCGCGTTTTCCGGTTCCAGGAACTTGGAAAGGTAATGGACCACCTGCCCGGCGGTTCCGAGCTGGTAGCCGCCGTGCACGCCCCAGTCTCCGAAACTGTGGCTGAGGCTGGCATAACCGCCCCACAGGGTCTGAAAGGAGGACTTCTCCGAAAAGGTGAAGGAGCCGCCCGACGTGCTTTGCTGGCCGGCGAACAGGAGGATGGAGCCCTTTCCGCCCACGGCGGCGCTGACGGGCAGACGCGGTTCGGTCAGCAGCGTGTATTTGGCGTCGGCCGTGAGAATCCACGCGCTGATGGGATCGAGATACAGGGCCTGGGAGGAAAGGGATTTGTCCTGTTCCCCGTAGAGCGTTCCGATGAAATAGGTGAACTGCAAGTCGGCGTTCAAGCCTCCGTCCCGGCGTCCCAGTCCGCGGTAGGCGGTGGACATGAGGACTAAGCCGTTGCGGCTGCGCGACCGGGACCGGCCCAAAACGCCGCCGCAGGCTTCGCCGGTCACGCCCTTGGCGTCGACGGCCGCGACACGATATTCATATTCGGTGTCGTACTTGCCGGTGTCGTCGTAATACGAAGTCTTGGCCACCAGCGGGCCGGGAAGGAGACGGGAGGGGGCCTTCGGGCCGGGTGCCCGGTACACCAGGTATCCGGCGATTGCATAGGAAGTCTGCACCGGAGGTTTCCAGGTCAAATAGGCCCGTTCCTCCTCGGTGGAAACGCTGAGTTCGTTGGGTACGCCGGGCGGGCGCGGCGGCAACGGCCGCTGTTCCAGCCGTGCAGACCGGGCCAGCGTATTGCCCGCAGCAGTGACTGCCACAACCTGGTAGGCATAGTCCGTGCCGGCGGTGACGCTGACATCCTGATACGATGTATACAGCGTAGGTTTTCCCAGCAGCGGCTCCAGGTCCTGTCCCGCATGCGCCCGCAGGATTTGGTAGCCGGCGAAGTCATGCCAGGTGGTGACGGTGTTCGACCAGGAAACCACGATGAGGTCCGTGGCGGCGTTCAATGTGAGCCCCAGGATGTCCACCTGCACCGCCGGTGCGGAAGTGGCGGAAGCCGTGGGACTGACGCCGGCGGCCGCCACCGGGGTGGAGCCGAGCGGATTCCAGGCTGCGGGTGTATTGCCCGCCGGTTCCTGGAGGATGCCGACTGCCGGCGGAGGTTCCGGCGTCTGCTGGCCGGCGGGTTGGGGTACAGCCGGTCCCTGCGGGGTGGCCGTGGGGGTCGGGGAAAAAGTCGCGGCCGGGGTGGGCGTGGCGCTCTGTCTCTTCGCCGCCAGAGCCTGCAGCGCCTTTTCCATGGGAGTCAGCGCCTTGGCGCTGGCCGTGGCGGCGCAAACCAGCAACAGGCACAGGCAGCCGAAGCGCCTAATCACGCCGCCTCCCCTTCCGGTCCCGCAGGGCGCGGCGGGGCTGCAGGAAATTCGCCAGCAGTCGTTTGCCCTCCGCGGTCAGGATGGATTCCGGATGGAATTGCACGCCTTCCGCGGGATACTGGCGGTGGCGCAAGCCCATGATTTCACCCTCGCGCGTGCGGGCGCTGATGCGCAGAACCGGCGGCAAGCCGCGGCGCGCGACCAGCAGGGAGTGGTAGCGCGTGGCCGTGAAGGGATTGGGCAGGCCGCGGAAGACGCCCTGTCCGTCATGGTAAATCGGCGAGGTTTTTCCGTGCATCAGGCGTTGGGCCCGGACGATCTTCCCTCCAAAAGCCGCGCCCAAGGCCTGATGCCCCAGGCAGACGCCCAGAATGGGCAGGCGCGGGGCGAAGGTCCGGATCGCCGCCACGGAAATTCCGGCCTCCTGGGGCGTGCAGGGACCGGGCGAGATGATGAGTTTTCCCGGCCGGAGACGCGCAATGCCGGGCAAATCGATGTCATCGTTGCGCTTGACGACCACCGTTTCGCCCAGCTCGCCCAGGTACTGGACGAGATTGTAGGTGAAGGAATCGTAATTATCGATGACCAAGATCATCGCTTGCCTTTCGCCCCCCGATCCCGCAGGTTTTTCCCGACCGCAGTCCAACCCGTGCTGGCGAGATGCATCGCCTTGACCAGGGCGTCCATTTTATTGAGCGTCTCCTGGTATTCGCGCACCGGCTTGGAGTCGGCTACGATTCCGGCCGCGGCCTGGAGATAATAAATCCCCCGGGCGTACAGAATGGTCCGGATGGTGATGGCCGTGTCGAGATTGCCCGAATAGTCGAAATAGCCCACGGCCCCGGCGTAGGGGCCCCGGCGGAAGGTTTCCAGCTCCTCGATGATTTCCATGGCCCGGATCTTCGGGGCTCCGGTGACCGTGCCGGCGGGAAAGGCGGCGGTGAAGGCGTCGAACTGGTCGCGGCCGGAAGCGAGTTGCCCCTGGACGTGGGACACGATGTGCATGACGTGAGAATAGCGCTCGATCACCATCAATTCCGGAACGCGGACGGACCCATAGCGGCAGACGCGGCCCAGATCATTGCGGCCGAGATCCACCAGCATGATATGTTCGGCACGCTCCTTGGGGTCGGCCAGCAGCCGCGCTTCCTGCTTCCGGTCTTCCTCCGGCGTAACCCCGCGGCGGATGGTTCCGGCAATCGGGCGCGTGGCCACCGCCTGGCCCTCGCGCCGGATCAGCAGCTCCGGCGAGGAGCCGATCAATTCGCATTCGGGAAAGCGCAGGTAATACATGTAGGGGGAAGGGTTGATGCTGCGCAGCGCCCGGTAGACCTCCAGCGGCGTCGCGGGCGCGGTTCCGGACAGGCGCTGTGAAATCTGGACTTGGATGACGTCACCGGCCCGGATGTAGTCTTTGGCCCGCCGGACATTGCTTAAAAAACGCTGGCGGCTCACGTCCGGCTTGAGGCGCAGACCCGGGCGCCGCACGGGCGGCTTGGGGGCGGCCAGGGGCTGGCCTAACCGCGCCGCCAGCCGCCGGATCGCCTTCACGGCCCGGTTGTAGGCCGCGGTGGGGTCGCCGGTAACGTGGGCGTTGCTGACAATCTTGATGACATGCTGGACATGGTCGAATACCAGCAGGTTTTCCGTGAAGATCAGCAGCGCCTCCGGCAGGCCCAGATCATCGGGGTTGAGCGCGGGCAAGCGTTCGAAGTGGCGGACGAGATCATAGGCGAGGTAGCCCACCGCCCCGCCGTGAAAGCGCGGCAAACCAGGCAGCGCCACGGGTCGATACCTCTGCATGAGCCGGCGCAGGGCGGACATGGGATCGCCCGCGTGGGACAGGATCCGCGTCGCGCCGTCCACGGTATGCTCCACCACGCCGCCGCGCACGGCGACCACCTCGGTGGGATCCGCCCCCAAAAAGGAATAGCGCCCCCCCTGTTCCCCGCCTTCCACGCTCTCGAGCAAAAAGGCATAGCGCGCCTCGCGGGCGATTTTCAGGAATGCCGAGACGGGGGTTTCCACGTCCGCCGGCATGTCCGCGAAGATGGGGATGAGATTGCCCCTGCGGCACAGGCGTTCAAACTCGGTCCGGGTTGGATGAAACATGTCTCACGACCTCGAACGGGGTGCGGAGCCGTCCGGCTTCCGCCCCGGCTTGAGAACTTGAAATGCCGTCATGGGGACGGCCTAGCGCGAATATTTTTCCTCGGGGTTGAATACCTTCTCGCCGGATTCCCGCAGGCTGCCGTTGTCGGTCAGAACGCGGAAAAAGCAGGAGCGGAAGCCGGTATGGCAGGCTCCTCCGCTCTGCTCGACCCGAAGCAGCACGGCGTCCAGGTCGCAATCGAACCGGATCTCGCGCACGGTCTGGACATGTCCCGAGGATTCCCCCTTTTTCCATAACTTTTTCCTGGATCGGCTGTAGTAATGAACCACGCCGGTTTCCAGGGTCAGGCGCAGGGCCTCCGCGTTCATGAACGCCTGCATCAGGACCTCGCCGTTGCGGTAATCCTGGGCGATGGCCACCAGCAATCCCTGTGCATCGTACTTGACGCCTTCCGGAACTTGCATGCGGTGCTCCTTTGTAGCCGGCGCTCGGAATGGCTTACGGCCGCGGCAGGCGGACGTGCACGCCGCGCCGTGACAGGTAGCGCTTGGCTTGTGCGATGGAATACTTCCCGTAATGGAAAATGCTGGCCGCCAACACGGCGTCCGCCCGGCCCTCGGTCAGCACTGCAGCCAAATGTTCCAGCCGTCCGGCACCGCCGCTGGCGATCACCGGCACTTCCACGGCCGCGGCGATCCGGCGGGTCAGAGGAATATCGTACCCGTCCTGCGTGCCGTCCCGGTCCATGGAGGTCAATAAGATTTCGCCGGCGCCCAAGGCCACTCCGCGCCGGGCCCAGGCCACCGCGTCAAGGCCCGTGGCCGTGCGTCCGCCATGAATGTAGACCTGCCAGCGGTCCTGCCTGCCCGGCCGCCGGCGCGCGTCGATCGCCAGCACGATGGTGCTTTTGCCGAAAAATTCCGAGGCCCGGCGGATGAGACCGGGGGATTCCACCGCGGCGGTGTTCACCGAAACCTTGTCCGCGCCGGCGCGCAACAGGCCCC
>Ga0315542_1000745_pt1 | contig 20686 bp, 21 predicted proteins | sample SalMarSW160120MG_FD_202541 | JGI IMG/M metagenome (GOLD analysis project Ga0315542, IMG submission 202541) | Salt marsh sediment microbial communities from the Plum Island Ecosystem LTER, Massachusetts, United States - Salt Marsh Sediment SW1601-20 ... | reverse complement strand
CTGCCGAGCATGACCCTGGGAGAGAAGGTGGCCCTGGCGCGCAGGGTGCACCGCCCGCTGCTGCCGACCCTGCTGGCCCACGCCGACGGTACCGTGCTGAGCGCTCTCCTGGACAACCCGCGTCTGACGGAGAACGACGTTCTGGTGATGCTGCACACCGTTCGGGCCCCCGCGACCTTCTACCGAGAGCTCGCCCGCCACAGGCGCTGGGGACTCACCTACGGAGTGCGCCGGGCGCTGGTGGAGTGCGATCGCACGCCCTTACCCATCGCCCTGGCCGCACTGGTGCAGCTCCGAAAGGGGGACCTCGTCGAGATCGCGGATCGCCCCGACGTTCCAGACCCCGTGCGCGCTGCGGCGCGGGCCCTCAAAGAAAAAGGCGATAGGCACTTGCGTGGATGATAAGATGCTGACTGCATGACCATCGACGCACGGTCTCCCGCCCACCCGGCCGCGTTCGGGGAGGAGCTGCAGCGATTGCGCGCCAGCTCTGGGCTGGTTCTCGACGACATCACGGCCGAGACCAAGATCTCGCGCCGGGTCCTGGAGGCACTGGAGGCGGGGAAGTTCCAGTTCCTGCCGGACCGTGTGTTCAGTCGCAACTTCGTGAGGCAGTATGCCCGCGCGGTGGGCTGCGACGACGACCATCTGGTGGAGGGCTTCGACGCTGCCTGGGAGCGCTTCCAGCTCACATCGGGCAGCCACGCCGCCTTCGTCGTGGACGAACCCCCGCCCGGCAGGCCCATCCGCTGGCATTTCTGGTTGCCCCTCGCAGTGGCTGCCGCCATCGTGACCGTGGTGGCCGCGGTGATCCTGGCCGACCACGGTCCACAAACCACGCTCCTTCCCGATCCCCGGCGCCCGATCCGGGTCCAGACGATGCCTCCGCTGGCGCCGACCACGGACCAGATCGTACGGGCGGTCGACGTCCCGCCGGCCGTGCCCGAAGAGGCAGCGGATCCGGTGACCCTGACCGTGCACGTGCATGACGGCAAGGAGTGCTGGATCCAATATCGGGACGGGGAGGGCATGACGGGGCAGCGCCTGCTGGCGGGCGGCGACGTCGTGCGCCTGGACCTGATCGGCCCTGTGAAGTTCACGGTGGGCAACGCCGCGGCGGTGACCATCGTCGTCGGCGACACCCAGTACGACGATCTCGGACGGCCTGGACAGGTCGTCCACACCGAGGTGAGTCAGAGGGGGCTGGTACCGCTAGGTGCCGGAGCCCGGTATGACTGACGGCGCGGCGTCATCGGCACAACAGCTCTTCGATGGCATACTCAGCGGTCAGGTCCCCCGGCAGGTGCGGCTGTTCGCCGCCCGGGGCCTCCTCCCAGTGTCCCGGGAGGACCTCTACCGGCTCCAGCTGATCCTGTCCGCGGATCCGGACGAGGAGCTCGCCGGGGCGGCGGCGGCCGCCCTCGCGCAGGAGCCGATGGAGGCGCTCCTGACCTGGGTCCGAGAGCACGAGGTCGAGCCCGTCGTGTTGGACCTCTTGGGCCGCGTGCGCTCGGACGAGCTCATCTGGGCGGAGATCGCGAGGTGCAGCGCCGCGTCTGACCAGACGCTGCGGGTCCTCGCCCGCCACGGCCCGCCGCTCGTCCAGGACATCATCATCACCAACCAGGTGCGCATCCTGGACTGCCTCGAGATCCTGGAGGACCTGAAGGAGAACCCTCAGGCCACGCCCGCCGTGCTGAGGCGGGTGCGGGAGTTCGAGGAGGAGTTCATCGACAAGGCGCGCCGGCAGGAGCTGGACCCGACCTTCGGGGCTGGATCGGCGCCGAGCATCGAGAAGGCGCTGACGGCCCTCAGGGCCATCGGAGCCAACATCCCCCGCGAGGGGGACATGCCCTACGTGGGGAGCGACGATCCGGAGCTGGAGGAGGTGGCGAGTCGGCACGAGGGCGGGACCTACGGCCGTCTCGCGCAGATGTCCGTCAAGGAGAAGATCGTGTGCGCGCTCAAGGGCAACCGCGAGGAGCGCGCCGTCCTCGTCAACTCCCGCAACCGGCTGGTGGTCCATGCGGTCCTGTCGAGCCCAAAGCTCTCCGACAGCGAGGTGGAGCGCTTCGCCCAGCTCCGCAGCGTGTCCGAGGAGGTCATCCGCGTCATCTCGTCGAACCGGCGCTGGCTCCAGGTCTACGGCATCAAGGTGGCGCTCACGCAAAACCCCAAGACCCCTCTGGACAGGGCCCTCCGCTTGCTCCCGAGCCTGAGCGCGCGCGACCTGGCGCGGGCATCTCAGGATCGGAACATCCACCCCGTCGTGCGCAAGCGTGCGGCGGAGATGCGGGGGATGCGCCGATGAACCTGCCGTCCGCCCCGGACGGTGCGGCCCCGGGGCGGAGAGACGGGGATCACCTCGTTGCACGGGGACAACGGCTATGGTACAGATGAGCAGGAAAATGGGTCGCAGGTGAATTCGGTATGCCTCATCACTTCACACATTACGACGTTCTCGGGGTCAAGCCCGACGCCGACGAGGAGGACATCCGCGCCGCCTTCCGCCGTCTGACCCGCGAGAACCATCCGGACCGCTTCGCGGGCTTGGAGCGGGAGCAGGCCGAGGAACGGTTCCAGACCATCACCGAGGCGTTCAACGTGCTCAGCCGGCCCGAGAGCCGTGCCAAGTACGACATGGACATGGCGTTGCGGAGGCCGCAGGCATCGGCTTCCACCGCCGCCATGGATCGCAAGGAGATCGCGCGTCGCCTCTTGGGCAAGGGTGCGGAGCACCTGCGCGCCGGCGCCGTGGCCGAGGCCGTCACCCCGCTCAAGGCGGCCGTGGATCACGACGAGGAGAGCGCCAAGGCCCAGTATCTGTATGGCTACGCCCTGGTCAGGCTGAAAGGTCGCGAGCGCGACGGGCTGCGGCATCTCGAGCAGGCCATGCAGCTGGAGCCGAACGACGCGAGCTTCAAGGCCGAGGCCGCGCTGGCCTGTCTGAATGTTGGGCTGGCGGCGCGGGCCGCCCGCCTGGCGCAGGAGGCCCTCGCCCTGGACCCCACCAACAGCAAGGCCGCCCGTGCGCTCGCCGCCTGTGCGGAAACCGACGAGTCGAAATCGGGCGGTCTCCTCGACCGCCTGCGACGGAAGGGTTGAGGGGGTGGGGGAAGAGAGCCGGAACGGCATGTCGATGGACGCCTGGGGAGCGACCGATGTGGGCATGAAACGACGTCTGAACGAGGACGTCTTCGTGGTCGATGACGACCTCGGCCTCTATCTGGTCGCAGACGGCATGGGCGGGCACGCGGCGGGAGAGGTGGCCTCGCGCTTGGCGGTGGAGGAGATCATCAGGACCTTCTCGGACCATTCCAGCCCCGATGCCGAGACCTGGCCCCAGCACTGGAACATGGCCCGCTCGGCTCCCGCCAACCTCCTGGTGGACGCCATCCTGGCCGGTCACGAGCGGGTCACCAGGGCGGTCCGGCGCGACGCGAACCTGAAGGGGATGGGCACCACTGTGGTGGCCGCGGTTCATCCTCCCGGGAGCCGCACCCTGATCATCTGTCACGTCGGCGACAGCCGCGCGTACCGCCTCCGGGGCAACGATTTTTCGGCTCTCACCGACGATCACTCCTGGGTCCACGAGCAGGTGGCTGCGGGTTTTCTCACCGAGGAGGCCGCGCGCTCCCATCCCCTGAAGAACGTGGTGACCCAGGCGCTCGGCGGCAGCAACGAGCCGAGAGTGGACATCCTCGAGACGGAGCTCGACGAGGATGATCTGTACCTGCTCTGCTCGGATGGGTTGAACTCCATGCTCACGGACGCCGAGATCGCCGACCTCCTCCAGGACGGAGGGTCCCTGGAGGAGATCGCCGCCCGCCTCATCGCCGCCGCCAATGAACGGGGCGGCAACGACAACATCAGCGTCGTGCTCGTGCGCCCGCACCGCTCCCGGACGGGATCTCACTGAGCAGCGATCAGCGTCAGCAACCTCGGCCGGAAAGGCCGCCCTGTGACGAGGGGCTCCAGGAGCACAGCGGGGCGCCAGGCACCGCCGAGGATGAAGCGAAAGGGCTTGTCGAATCGTCTTCGACGGGGCCTGGCGCCCACCTCGAAGTGTCCGACGCGACACCTCTCGCGACGCATCGACCTCACACCACGTCCAGCCTGGGTGGTGGTGCCATTTCCCCGTGACTTTGACCCTTCCTCCAACCCTCTGCTAGAGTCCCAACGTGGCTGTGCCCATGCTACCGTTCCTGGAGCCCATCGAAAGGCTGCGCGCCCGCGTCGAGGAGCTCGAGGCGAGCGCCGGTTCCGCCGGCGGGTCGAGCGCTGTGGAGCATGCACGACGGGAGCTCGCCACGACGATCGAGAAGGTCTTCTCCTCCCTCAGCCCGTGGCAGCGGTGCCAGCTCGCCCGCCACCCGGAACGTCCCTACACCCTGTCCTACGTGGCCGGCTGTTTCACCAACTTCACCGAGCTGCACGGCGATCGCCGCTTCTCCGACGATGAGGCGGTGGTGGCGGGTTTCGCATTCTTCGACGGCGAGCCCGTGGCAGTGGTGGGGCACCAGAAGGGGCGCGACACTCCCGAGAAGCTGCGCCGCAACTTCGGCATGCCGCGCCCTGACGGCTACCGCAAGGCGCTGAGGATCATGGGGCTCGCGGTCCGCTTTTCGCGCCCGATCATCACCTTCGTGGACACCCCGGGCGCCTACCCGGGCATCGACTCCGAGGAGCGCGGGGTGGCGGAGGCGATCGCCAGCAATCTCCTGGAGATGGCCCGCATGCCCGTGCCCATCGTCGTCGTGGTCACGGGAGAGGGGGGATCCGGGGGCGCCCTCGGTCTCGGCGTGGGGGACCGGATTCTGATGCTGGAGCACTCCATCTACTCCGTGATCTCGCCGGAGGGATGCGCGGCCATTCTCTGGAAGGACCAGGCCCGCGCGGAGGATGCCGCCAAGGCGCTGCGCCTCACGGCCGCCGACCTGAAGAAGCTGGGCGTCGTGGACGAGGTGCTGCCGGAGCCGGCGGGGGGCGCGCACATGGATCCGGCCGCCATGGCCCAGACGGTGAGCGGGGCGATCCGGCGCCATCTCCGTCAGCTTCGTCGCCTCAAGCCGGACGCGCTGCTGGCCAAACGGTACAAGAAGTTCCGGGGCCTTGGAGTTTACAGCGACCGCTGAGTCGTTGCGATGAAGGCCTCCACACGCCGCCTGCTGCGCTGGATCACCGGTGGCCTCATCCTGGTCCTGCTGGCCGCGACCGCGGCCATCGTGGCGACCCGCCTTCGCCCCCCCAAGGCTGCCCTGGCCGAGGTCGCCACCGCAGAGGTGGAGCGTTCGGGCAGCGACCAGGTCGAGGGGATCTACACCGGGTTCCGATACGCCGAGCGGGTGGCGGGCAAGCTCGTGTTCGCGCTTCGCTCCGCCAAGACGCTGGGCAAGTCTTCCGGCTGGTACGACATCCAGGGCGTCCGCCTGCAGCTCTACGATCACGGGGAGGCTGGACCCGTCGTCACGTGCGAGGCCGCCCGATTCAACGTCGAGAACCGGGACGCTCTCCTGGAAGGGCCGGTGCAGGTGGAGTTCCCCGGCGGCGGCATGCTGACCACGGCTCACGGCCGCTTCGATGCCGCCAGCCGCAGCTTCATCACCGACGCCAAGGTGATGTTCACCGACGGGGAGAGCGTGGGACAGGCGGGACGTGCGTCCTACTCGCTGGAGTCCAATCGCCTCGAGCTCACGGGCGACGCGATCCTCAGATCCGGAGAAGGCGTCTCCCTGAAGGCGCCGGTGATCGCCTACGCGCGCGCCGCCGACCGTGTCGAGTTCCCCGACGGCGTCAGCCTGGAGCAGGAGGGCTCCGTGGTGACGGCTCCGCAGGCGGTCATGGATGTGGAGAAGGGGGGCGGCCCTCCCCAACGGATCGTGCTCAAGGGCGGCGTGAGCATCAAGAGGGCACCACGGGCCTCGGGCAGCGGCGTGGAAGCGTGGGCGGAGAGGATCGTCGCCGAACGCGACGCCAACGACAACTGGCAGATCGCCGCTCGAACCAGCGGACGCTGGATCGAGGTCAGCTTTCTCAACGGGCCCGGCTTCTTCCGGCGGACGCTCCAGGCACTCTCCCTCCGCGGTGTGATCTCCCGCTCCGGCGAGGTCCTCAACCTGCGTGCCGAGCAGAGGGTGTGCCTGGACGAGGTGCCCACCAGCGGCCCTCGCCGGCGGGCTCGGGCCCAGAACGCCCGGGCCTGGTTCGCCGACGGCGAAGCTACCGACGTCGAGCTCGACGGAGAGGTGGTCGTGTCCGGGCAGGGAATGGAGGCACGGGGGCAGCGGGCGCGGCTCTCCTCGTCGGCCGGGCTGGTCATGATCCAGGGCGACCCGGTTTCGGCCACCCGAGCGGTGATTATCTCCGAGCAGGGACGCGTGAGCTGCGACCAGGCGCAGTTTTTCACCTCGGACGAGCGGGTGGAGGCCCGCGGAAACGTCCAGGGCACACTGCAGGACGTTCAGGTCCTGGGCACCGAGGCCGGGCAGGAGGACGTGCCGGTCCACTTCGCGGCCGGTGTGCTGGACATTTCCGAGAACGGCGGGGTCTACCACATGCGGGAGAACGCACGGCTCTGGCAAGGCCACCGTCTGCTGCTCGCCGATGACCTCATCTACCACGAGCAGGGGGAGGCGCTGGATGCCTCCGGCCACGTGCGCACAACCATGCCGGCGGTCCAGCTCGATCCCGAGGCGAAGCCCGGCGACGACGTCGTGGTCGTTGCCCGATCTCTGAAGGTGGACCGAACCACCGGAATCGCCACGTTCTCGGGCAATGTTCGGTACAGCGACCCCTCGACCATGCTCACGGCGAGCCAGCTCGCCATCACCTTCGACGCGTCGCGCAAGATCCGGAAGGTCAAGGCCAGCGGCGGCGTCGAGCTGGTGGACCTGGTGGAGAACCGTCGCATGACGGGCCAGGAGGCGGTCCGGGACGTGGACTCCCAGACGGTCGTGGTCACCGGCTCGCCGGTGAAGCTCACCGACGCCGACGGCACGAGCGTGTCGAGCTCTTCGTTGACCTGGGATCAGGCCAGTGGTACGGTCACCGTCGCCGGGGGAACCGAAACCATCTACTATCCGGAGGACGCTCCCTGAGCCCCAAAGCTCTGGATCTCACCGCCAAGGGCCTGCGCAAGACGTATCGCGGCCGTTGGGTCGTTGACGGGATCACCCTCAACATCTCGCCGGGCGAGATCGTGGGGCTCCTGGGCCCGAACGGCGCCGGCAAGACCACCACGTTCTACATGATGGTCGGCCTCGTGGAGCCCGACGAGGGCCACGTGATCCTCGGTGACCGGGAGATCACGGAGTGGCCGATGTACCGCCGCGCCCGCATGGGCATCGCCTACCTCGCCCAGGAGCCCAGCGCCTTCCGGCAGCTCGACGTGGAGAACAACATCTGGCTGATCCTGGAGTCCCTCGGGGTCGACGCGGACGAGGCCCACCAGCGCATCGAGCGCCTGCTCCGGGAGTTCGGACTCTTCGAGCTCCGGCAGCAGCGTGCCGAGACCTTGTCCGGTGGGGAGCGGCGCCGTCTGGAGGTGGCGCGCGCGCTCGCCATCGACCCCACATTCATTCTCCTCGACGAGCCCTTCGCCGGCATCGACCCGATCGCCGTGCTCGACCTCCAACGCATCATTCGTCATCTCAAGTCACTCGGAATAGGGGTTTTGATCACAGATCACAACGTCCGGGAAACGTTGAAGATCACCGACCGCGCCTATATAATCAAGGACGGCAAGATTTTTGCTACGGGCGCCCCGGTCGAGCTCTCGGAGAACGTCGACGTGCGGCGGATCTACCTCGGAGAAGACTTCCGGCTGTGATCCGCGATCGTGGCCGGGCGAGGCGCGGCCAACGAGTGCACCGAGGGCGGGCGCGAGGTTGCTCACGGAAAGGCGAGGGTACACGGTCTCGACATGGCACTGGAACAGAAGCTCCACCTCAAGCTCGCGCAGCGGCTGGTCATGACCCCGTCGCTGCAGCAGGCCATCAAGCTGCTGCAGCTGTCGCGACTCGAGCTCGAGGAAGCACTGACCCAGGAGATCCTGGAGAACCCCATCCTGGAGGTGGAGGCGGCGACGACCGGGAGTGCCGACGGGGAGGTCGAGGAGGCTCTCGGCGAGACCGCGGGGACGGAGGGGCCGTCCGAAGCGGTGCAGCCGGAGACGCGCGGCGATGAGAACCCGCTCCCCTCGGAAGAAGAGACCTACAACGACATCGACGTGGAGGCGTTCTTCGCCGACTATCTCGGGGACTTCCGCCCGGAAGGACCGTCCATGACGGCCTACTCGGGAGACAACGAGGTCCCCCTGGAGAACGTGGTGTCGGCGTCGCCCGGGTTGCACGACCACCTGCTGTGGCAGCTCCACCTCCTCGACTGCCCCGACCACCTGTTGGAGATCTGCGAGTTCGTCATCGGCAACCTGGACGAGGACGGGTTCCTGCGGGCCTCCGACGAGGAGATCGTTCATGCCACCGGGGCCCGGGAAGAGGACGTGGCCACCGCGCTGGCCGTCGTCCGCTCCCTGGACCCGCCGGGGGTGGCGGCGCGGACCCTGCGCGAGTGCCTGCTGGCCCAGGTCGAGGGCCTGGTGGCCAACCCCAACGGAGAGCACGAAGAGAGTCTTCTCGTGGTCGTGCGCCACGTGATTTCGGACCACTGGGAGGACTTCCTCCACCAGCGCTGGGAGACGTTGGCGAACCACCTCGACTGCGACGTGGCGGATCTCCGCCCCGTGCTGGATGTGATCCAGCGTCTGGAGCCCAAGCCGGGGAGGATGTACGGCTCGGACCGCAACCAGTACATCGAGCCCGACGTGTACGTGAAGAAGATCGAGGACGAGTACGTCATCACCCTCAACGATGACGGGCTGCCACGGCTGCGCATCAACTCGCGCTATGCACGGATGCTCAACGGGAACTCCCTCGACCCCCAGGTCTCGAGCTATCTGCGCGAGAAGATGCGCAACGCGGTGTGGCTCATGAAGAGCATCGACCAGCGGCAACGCACCATCTACAAGGTGGCGCGGAGCATCGTCTCCTTCCAGGAAGGTTTCCTCGACCAGGGCATCGAGCACCTGCGGCCCATGGTCCTCCGCCAGGTCGCCGAGGACATCGGGATGCACGAGTCCACGATCTCTCGGGTCGTCAGCAACAAGTACATGTACACTCCGCGCGGTCTGTTCCCCATGAAGTTCTTCTTCCACTCCGGCGTGGATTCGGCCCGGGGCGAGAATGTGTCGTCGGTCGTCGTCAAGGAGCGGATCCGCAAGCTGATCGAGGCTGAGGACCCGGACCGTCCTCTCTCCGACTCCAAGATCATGCGCATGCTCCAACGCGAGGGGATCCGGTTGGCACGGAGAACCGTCGCCAAGTACCGCGAGGAGATGTTCATCCCGTCATCTGACAAGCGCAAGAAGGTCTTCTGACCCACGGGGGAGGAACATGAGAGTCGAGTACATCGCGCGGAAGGTCGAGATCAACGATCAGACCCGACAGCTCGCAGAAAAGAAGCTGAAGCGGATCCGGAAGTACTTCAACGACATCATCGATGTCCGTCTCGAGGTCGACCAGGAACGCCACCTCTACGTGGCCGACCTCTTCATCAAGGGGAAGGACTTCGATCTCAAGTCCACGAGTCAGAACAAGGATCTCACTGCTGCGATCCAGGAGGCGGTCGACAAGCTGGAGATCCAGGCCCAGCGGGCCAAGGGCCGCCTCAAGCACCACAAGCAGCGGCAGCGGGGCGAGGAGGGGGCATGGAACGTCGACGTCATCGAGTCGGCGTCCATCGCTACGGGCGAACCGCGGGTGGTCGAGACCAGCCGCATTCCCATCAAGCCCATGAGCATCGAGGAAGCGGTGATGCAGCTGGAGCGGGAGGCGACCGACTTCTTCGTGTTCCGAAACTCCTCGAACGACCGGATCAACGTGCTCTACCGACGGCCGGACAACAACCTCGGGCTGATCACGCCCGAGATCTGACGTGAAGATCCAAGACCTCATCGAGCCAGAGGACGTCTACCTGGACCTCGATGCGTCCGAGCTGCCGCAGGCCTTGGAGGCCGTGGCGGAGCACGTGGCTCAGCGCACCGGGTTGAAGGCGAGGTCCGTCGTGGACTGCCTGCTCGAGCGCGAGGCGTTGGGGTCGACGTCGGTGGGGGATGCCTTTGCCATCCCGCACTGCAAGATCGCCAACCTGCACGACATCAAGGTGTCCCTGGCGCGCTTCTCCTCGCCGGTAAACTTCGTGCCCTCGGGCGAGGAGAAGGTGCGCTTCGTCTTCGTGGTCCTGTCCCCGCCCGACCAGCCGGCGGCCCACCTCAAGGTGCTCTCGCAGATCGCGCGCTTGCTGAAGCGCTCGGAGGTGCGTCGGCGACTGCTGGACGCAGGGAACGTCCAGGAGGTCCTCGACGTGCTGGACGAGGTGGCGCAAGCGGAGGGTCTGTGAGCACGCCCCATGCCGTCCCCGTGAAGCGCCTGTTGACCGAGAAGCAGCTCGAGCACCTGAATCTGGAGGTGGTCGCCGGAGGCGCGGGGTTGGGCTCCAGGATCATCACCAATCCGAGGATCCAGAAGCCGGGCCTGGCGCTCGCCGGGTACCTGCCCTACGTCAAGCCGGGGCGGCTGCAGATCCTCGGGGAATCGGAGTTCGCCTACCTCGGCACCCTGGAGGCGGCCGAGGCCCGCGCACGCCTGAATCGGGTGGTGGACCTCGAGGTGCCGGGAATCGTGTCCGCGAAGGGGCTGTGCCCCGACGATGCGGTGCTGCGGCGGTGCGAGGAGATGGGGGTGCCCTGTCTCGTGACCCATGCCTGGACCTCGGACCTCATCCAGGGCCTGTCGACGTTCCTGGAGGACGAGCTGGCGCCCCGCGTCCAGATGCACGGCGTGCTCCTGGACGTGTTCTCCCTGGGTACCCTGATCCTGGGCGATCCCGGCATCGGCAAGAGCGAGTGTGCCCTCGAGCTTGTCCACCGGGGGCATCGCCTGGTCGCGGACGACATCGTGGTGATCCGACGGATCCACGATCACCGCCTGCGCGGCGGCCCCCACGACCTGTTGGAGAACTACCTCGAGCTGCGCGGAGTGGGGATCATCGACGTGCGCAAGCACTTCGGGATGACGGCGACCTCGCCGGCGGTCCGGGTGTCCCTGGTGATCCGCCTGATGAAGCTCAGCCCGGGGGCCAAGGACCTGGAGCAGAAGTGGCGGGAACGCCTGATGGAGAACCCGAGCTGGGGATCCAGCGAGGAGATCCTGGGCGTCGAGATCCCGAGCTACACCATGGTGGTGGCGCCGGGTCGTGACCTCGCGATCCTGGTGGAAACCGCGGTGCGCAAGTGCCTTCTCGCCCAGCGCGGGATCCAGGACGAGCGCACGTTCCTGGAGGCGATCAACTCCCTGGCCCAGGAGTCGAGCGAGGAGGGCGATGACTGAGGATCGTTTCCGGGGGCCGTTCGTCATCACGGGACTCTCCGGCTCGGGCAAGAGCGTACTCAGCCGCAGCCTCGAAGACCTGGGGTATCTCTGCGTCGACAACATCCCGCTGGAGCTCGTCCCGGAGCTGTTTGCCACGGCGGAGAACGATCTTCAACGTCTGGTGGTGGTTCTGGACGTCCGCGCCCGCGGCCTCAGGGAGAAGTTCCCCGAGGTGTTCCGCGAGCTCAGCAGGACCTGTCCCGCCCTCCGGGTGGTGTTCGTGGAGGCGTCGCCGGACGTCCTGCTCCGCCGCTTTTCCCTCACCCGACGACCCCATCCCCTCCGCGATCGTAGCCTCGAGCAGGCCATCGCCGATGAAGAGGCCGCCATGGCCGGTCTGCGCGCCCTCGCCGACCTGGTCGTCGACACCACCAGCCTGTCGCCCCACGACCTGAAGCGGCAGATCCTCTCCCTGGCGGGGACTGCGGTGCACACGGAGCAGCTCGCCGTCGAGGTCCAGAGCTTCTCCTACCTGCAGGGAGTCCCTGCCACGGCGAGCCTGGTCTTCGACGTACGCTTCCTCCCCAATCCGTACTTCGAGAACGACCTGCGGGAGCTGCCGGGAGACGACCCGAGGGTGGCGGAGTGGCTGGATGCACATGGGGAGGTGGATGATGCGGTGGGGCGTCTGGTCGATCTTGTGGTCTACCTCCTGCCGCGCTATGGTCATGAGCTCAAGAGCGATCTGATGATCGCCGTCGGGTGCACGGGAGGGCGACACCGCTCGGTGTACGTCGCGCAGCGCCTCGGCGAGGCGGTCGGCGCTGCCGGCTACGACGTGGTGGTCCACCACCGTGACAAAGAACGTTGGAGGTAAGGGACATGGTCTCCGTGCTGGTGCTCACCCACGGCAACCTGGCGGTGGAGCTCCTGGATGCCGCCCGTACCATCGATCCGCACCTGGGAGGGGAGACGGACGCGATCGCGCTGCCCTGGGACGTGGACTCGGAGGATGCGACCAAGACCCTGAAGGACCGCCTGCGCCGGCTCGACCACGGTGGGGGCGTTCTGGTGCTGACCGACATGTTCGGTGGGACCGCCACCAACCTCGCCCTGCAGTTCCTCGAGCCGGACCGGATCGAGATCGTGACCGGCGTCAACCTGCCGATGCTGATCAAGCTGGGATCCCTGCGAAGCCAGGATCTGCCCCTGCATGAGCTGGCGGTCCGCCTCACCTCCGCCGGGCAGAAGAGCATCAGGGTGGCCAGCGAGTTCCTTCGCTCCAAGCGGCAGGGGGTGTGACCGACACCGGCTACAATGGCGAGGCCCACGGGGAGCGGGCCGAGGACCCCGGCTCCCGTCATCCCGGAGCGTGATCGGTGCCAGTAGGAGTCGCTGATGATGCGGACGCAGGTGGAAATCAGCAATCGTCTCGGGCTTCATGCCCGGGCTGCGGCCAAGGTGGTTCATGCCGCCAACAGCTTCCGGTCGGAGATCTTCATCGGCACCGACGACGAAGAGGTCAACGCCAAGTCCATCCTCGGCCTCCTGACACTCGCCGCCACCAAGGGCACACCGCTGAACGTGCGGGCGGAAGGCGATGACGAGGAGGAGGCCCTGGCGGCCATCGTCAGACTGTTCGAAAACCGGTTCGGGGAAGGGGAGTGAGCCACAACTTCCTGACCGGGATGGGGGTCAGCCCCGGGATCGCCATCGGCGAGCCGGTGATCCACGAGACCCTTCCCATCTCCACGGTGCGCATCCCGATCCCCCCCGACGAGGTCGAAGAGGAGGTGGAGCGCTTTCGGGAGGCCGTGTCCGCCGCCGTGGAACGCATTCGTGACCACCAACGGCGCGCTTCACAACAGATGGGGCAGGAGTACGCCGGCATCTTCGAGGCCCACCAGCTCATCGCCTCGGATCCCTCCCTGGTGGAACCGGTGGAGGGGATCATCCGCAACCAGCAGGTCAACGCGGAGTGGGCACTGGATCAGGTGGTGGGCACGCTCGTGGCCCGGTTCGAGGAGCTGCCCGACGAGGCCCTGTCAGACCGCAAGCTGGACGTGATCGACGTTGCCAACCAGATCCTCAGCACCCTTCACGGCATCGATCTGGAGCAGCTCGAGAAGCTGGATCGCCCGGTGATCCTCGTCGCCGACGATCTGCCGCCATCCACGACGGTGCAGCTACCCCTGGACAAGATCCTCGGGTTCGCACTCGAGATGGGCGGGCCCACCGCGCACACCACGATCATCGCCCGCTCCCTCGGCATTCCTGTCATCGTGGGTGCCCACGGGATCTGTCAGCGCGCCCGCCACGCCCACAACATCGCCCTGGATGCCTTCGAGGGCCGGGTGATCTTCGACCCCAACCCGGCAGAGGTCGCCGAGTACCGCTCCCGCCAGCGCGAATACCACGAACAGCAGTCCCACCTCCTGTCCATGCGGGTCGCTCCGACGATCACCCGGGACGGGCGCGAGCTCTATCTCCTGGCGAACATCGATCTTCCCAACGAGGTCCAGGCGGCGATGGCCTGGAACGTGTCCGGGATCGGCCTCTACCGCTCCGAGTTCCTGTACATGAAGATGAGCCCGGCACTGCCCAGCGAAGAGGACCACCTCGCGGTCTACCGCGACATCGTGGCGACCATGGGCCTCGGGCCGACCACCATCCGCACCTTCGACCTGGGGGGGAAGAAGCTGGCGCGGGAGGTCATCGGGGGCATGGAGCCGAACCCGGTCCTGGGGCTGCGTGGTATCAGGCTCTGCTTCTCCAAGCCCGAGTTCTTCATCACCCAGCTGCGGGCCCTGCTGCGGCTGGCCGGGGAGTTCCCGGCGGGCCGGGTCCGCATCATGTTCCCCCTCATCTCCGGTGTCGAGGAGTTCCGCACCGCCCGCCTGCTGGTCCAACAGCAGCGTGCGGACCTCCGCCGCACCGGTCACCAGGTCCCCGACGACATCCCCCTCGGCGCCATGGTGGAGGTGCCCTCCTCGGCGATCATGGCCCGGGAGCTGGCGCGGGAGGTGGACTTCCTGTCCATCGGGACCAACGACCTGATCCAGTACACGCTGGCTGTGGATCGGTCCAACGAACGGGTCGCCTCCCTCTACCAGCCCACGAGCCCTGCTGTCCTGCGCCTCATTGCACAGGTCGTGGAGGCCGGACGGGAGGAGGGGACCGAGGTGGGGATGTGCGGCGAGATGGCCGCGGACCCACTGATGGTGCCGGTGCTCCTGGGCCTCGGGCTCACCCGCTTCAGCATGAACCCGCAGGCGGTGCCGGTGGTGCGTGCCCTGCTCCGGCAGCTCTCCTATCGCGAGTCGGTCCACATGGCGCGGCAGGCGCTGCAGATGGTGACCGCGCGCCAGGTTCGGGAGTACCTGCTGGAGCGTCTCGCCCTGTCCCTCACCAAGATCAAGATTCGGGTGTAGCCCGGAGTGACGTCCCGGGACAAGGAGCGCACCATGGCTGCTCGCGAGCCGCGATTCGTGGACAAACCCTGGGGACACGAGGAGATCTTCGCCGAGACCGCGCGGTACGTGGGGAAGATCCTCTTCATCCGCGCCGGAGAGGCGTTGAGCCTGCAGTATCACGAGCGCAAGGAGGAGACGCTGCGCGTCCTCGATGGCAGCCTCCGACTCCTCACGGGGCTCCAGGTGTCGACACTGGAGTCCGAGGATCTGGGACCCGGGGAGGTGTTTCACATCGCACCCGGCGTGATCCACCGCATGTCCGCGCTCACCGACTGTCGGCTGCTGGAGGTGTCCACCCCCGAGCTCGACGATGTCGTCCGGCTGGAGGATCGGTACGGGCGAACCGGGACCAACCGCGCCTGATCCATCCCATGCGGGCGAGAACGTGGCTCCCGGCCGCTGGCACGGTGGGGCACCGGCGGTCTGCGCGTGGTCCTGCGCCCACCGCGTCGGGCGGCCTCGCCGGACTTTTGCACAACCATCACACTCCGAGCGGTCCCATGTGCCGTACACTGGGAGGAGAGGACCGAGGTCCCGGGGAGGGACACGAGATGGCACAGACTTCCCGTTGCATGCTCTGGCTGGCCGTGGGCGTCTTCCTTGCCGGGACGTGGGCGACGGCGGACGAACGGGCCACCCCCACGCCGGCCCCGACGGCGACGCCCTCTGCGCGGCCGACTTCAATCGTCATCACCAACGAGACCCTGGGTGCGTACTCCGGTCGCGGCCACATCACCGAGGTCTCCACCAAGACCGCGACGCCCGGAGCTGCCCCACACACCGGAAAGCGCGATCTGTCCATGCCCTTCCGGTTGGAGGATGACAAGGGGGTCGCACCCGCACCCCCGCCCGGCACCAGCAGACGCGCGAACGACGAGGCGGCTCGAGACGAGGCGGAGCAGCGCCAGTACTGGCGCGGCCTGTACGAGAAGCAGCTCGAGCTCCTGAGCTCCATCCAGGAGCAGGTCGACGGCCTCGATCGCGAGATCCCCGCGCTCTGGCGCGACTTCTACGCCCGGGACGACCCCATGTATCGGGACGGCGTCATCAAGCCCAAGCTGGACGAGGCGTTGAGTCGGAGACAGCGGCTGGAAGAGCGTCTCGCCGAGGAGGAGCAACGACTGCCTCAGATCCTGGAGCGCGCCCGCCGTGCGGGCTCGAGCCCCGGTTGGTTCCGAGGTCTCGGACGACCCACACCGTCCCCGGAAGGGACCCCTCGAAACGAGAGTGTGAAGCCCGAGGACCTCGGCGGCGTGCAGGTCGTGGAGCCTGACCGGAGCTGACCTCCGGCTGCCAGGTCTCCCGGGATTCGTGAGACCAGGCGGTGGTGGACGGCAGCAGCGGCGACGGCGCCGCGCATCCGATACGTACGGTGGTGCCGCGTGCGATCCGCCCGCCGAGGCGTGGAAGGGCGTCGCGGTATAATGCCCCCTCGAGTGAGATGCAGGAATGAGATCTTATTTCATAGAAACCTGGGGTTGCCAGATGAACCGGCACGACAGCGAGCGCCTGGAGGGCGCGCTGCGCCGCTTCGGTCTCGAACCCGCACCGGACCCTGCGGGCGCGGACCTCGTGCTCCTCAACACCTGCTCGGTGCGCGAAAAGCCGGTGCACAAGATCGTGAGCCGGATCGGGCACCTCGGCGCCGGACCCGGTCCACGCCCCCTCATCGGCGTGTGCGGATGCGTCGCACAGCAGGAAGGGGAGGCCCTCCTCGCCACCTCTCCGGCGGTCGCGTTCGTGCTCGGGCCGGGGTGCATCCCTCTCGTCGGCGAGGCACTCGACGCCGTCGCCCGGGGTGAGCGCCCGGTGCTCACCGGCTTCGACCGGGCTCAGACTGACGACCCCGGCTCGGTCGCCCGCCGCTCCCCCGTCCGCGGCATGGTCACCGTCATCGAAGGCTGTGACGAGTACTGCACCTACTGCGTGGTTCCCTACACCAGGGGGAGGCAGCGGAGCCGACCGCTGGCCGCCGTCCTGGACGAGGTCCGCGCGTTGGCGGCGGAAGGTGTGCGAGAGGTCGAGCTCCTCGGGCAGACGATCAACAGCTACCGCTGCCCGGAGAGCGGAGCGGACCTGGCGGAACTCCTGCACGCAGCGGCTTCCGAACCTGCCCTCGACAGGGTGCGTTTCATCACCTCCCACCCCCGGCATTTCAGTGAACGTCTCATAAAGACAATAGCCACTCAGGATGCTATCGCAAAATACTTGCATCTCCCGTTCCAGGCTGGGTCGAACCGGGTCCTGGCTCGGATGCATCGCCGGTACACCCGGGAGGAGTACCTCGACCTCGTGGCGCGAGTCCGCTCGGCGATCCCGACGATCACGCTCTCCACAGATGTGATCGTGGGCTTCCCGGGGGAACGTGAGGAGGATGTGGAGCTGACCCTCGACCTCCTCGAGGAGGTCCGTTTCGGCCAGGTGTTCGCGTTCGCGTTCTCGCCCCGTCCGCGCACGCCGGCCGCCCGCTATCCCGAGCAGGTCCCCAGCGCGGTCGCCGCCGACCGCCTCCAGCGCGTCCTGGCGCTCGCCGACCGCATCACCGGAGAGGAGAACGCCCGCCTGGTGGGGACCGAAGTCCGTGTGCTCATCGACGCCGAGAGCCGCCGCAGCTCCCAGGAGTGGCAGGGGAGGGGAGAGGACAACCGAGTCGTGAACTTCCCCAAGACCGGGGCGGAAGCCATCGGGGACCTCGTGTCCGTGCGCATCCTGGCCGCCGGGCCCCACTCCCTGCGCGGCACGATGGTGGGCGGATCACGTCGTCTCCCCGTCCTTGAGTCGGCGGTGTCGTTCGCGCCTTGACAAGGGCTCCCCGGTCCCGCACATTGGTATCCATGACCGTCCCACCCACCTCCGACCCGCCGGTCAAGATGACCGTGCGCGCGCTGGTCATGGACCCCGTCTCCAACATGCCGGTGGTGATCCTCGAGCAGGCCGAGCAGAACGCCTATCTCCCCATCTGGATCGGCGTGTGCGAGGCCAACTCCATCGCGCTCCAGCTGGAGGGCGTGACCACTCCGCGGCCCATGACCCACGACCTCATCCGGTCCCTCATCACGGCCATGGGGTACACCGTGGACCACATCCTCATCCACAGCCTCACGGAGAGTGTCTTCCTGGCCTCCATCCGTCTCACCGGTGACAACGGCGAGGTCCGGAACGTCGACTCCCGTCCCTCCGACGCCCTCGCCATTGCCCTCCGCACCCAGGCGGATGTGCTCGTCGCGCGGAACGTGCTCGAGCAGGCCCTGGTGGCCGAGAGCTCCCAGGAGGAGGCCATCAAGATGATCCTCGAGCGACTGCGCCCCGAAGACCTCGGCGACTACGAGATGTAGCCGTTGCCTCTGTCAGCGAGCGCACTCTCCCCGGAGGACCTCACCATCGACCCGGCGGCTGTAGCCTCGGTCATCTCCGCCCTTCCAGCACCCAGCTGGGGCTCGTTGATGACCACGACCCGATGGCGGGTCGGCGTGCGACCGGTTCGCGCATGACCCCCGTCCGTTGACACCCTCTCGGGCGCACCCCTATAGTGAACGTGCCACCACTGCGGAGGCCGAGCACGCATGATCATCGCCATCACCAACCAGAAGGGGGGAGTGGGCAAGACCACGACCGCCATCAACCTGGCCGCCGGGCTTGCGCAGAAGGGCCTGGACACGTTGCTGGTCGACCTGGACCCCCAGGCCAACTCCACCATGTCCAACGTCGAGCTCGACAAGATCGACGGCAACATGTTCGACGTCCTCCGAGGTACGATCCCCCTCGGCAAGGCCGTGGTGGAGGGCCCGAACGAGCACCTCTGGGTGGCTCCCTCCCGCATCGCCATGGCCAAGCTCGAGGTCACCTTGGTGGGGGAGCTCGACGCCCCCTACCGCCTCAAGGACAGCCTGGACAGCCTCGATCGCGCCTATGACGCGGTCATCATCGACACCCCGCCCACCCTCGGTCTGATCACCGTGAACGCGCTCGTGGCCGCGACCCACGTCCTCATCCCCATCCAGTCCTCCTACTTCGCCTTAGAGGGCACCGACGATCTTCTCGAGACCATCGACAAGATCAAGGCGCGCCCGAACACCGAGCTCCAGATGCTCGGCGTGCTCGTCACCATGTTCGACCGCCGCACCGTGCTGGCCAGCCAGGTCCTGGCGGAGATCCGCGAGGTCTTCGGGCCCCTCGTCTTCAACTCCGTCATCTCCAAGTCCGTCCGTCTCGAGGAGGCCCCGGCCCACCGCTGCAGCATCTTCGAGCACGCCCCCGATTCGTCGGGCGCCTACGAGTACTACGCCGTGTGCGAGGAGGTTCTGCAGCGTGTCGGCTCCAGGTAAGAAGAACGTCGGTCTCCCCCCGAAACGACGCATGCGCCATGACCGCCACTTCGTCGACGAGCTCGCCCAGCGGATGGGGGAGGGGATCGGCCGCATGATCCGCGTCACCGCGATCACCAGCAATCACGACCAACCCCGCACAACCCTCGGCGACCTGGACGACCTCGTGGCCAGCATCGCGAAGCACGGCGTCCTAGAGCCCCTCCTGGTCCGCCGTCGGGAAGACGGCTACGAGCTCGTGTCCGGTGAGCGGCGCCTCCACGCCGCCATGCAGGTCGGACTCAGCGAGCTCCCGTGCATCGAGCTCGAGGTCGACGACCACAGTGCCCTCGAGATCGCGCTGGTGGAGAACCTGCAACGCCAAGACCTCACCGCCTTCGAGGAGGCCGAGGGCTTTCGCACCCTCGTCACCAAGTACGGTTACACCCACGAGGACGTGGCCGAGGCAGTGGCGCGCTCCCGCGTCACCGTCACCGAAGCTCTCAAGCTCCTGGAGATCCCACCCGAAATCCGCGAGCTCTGTCGGCATGCCGACATCACGGCCAAGGGGGTCCTCCTGGAAATCGCCAAGGCGGGCGATGCCGACGCCATGCGCCGGCTCATCCAGGCCATCGTCGAGGACGAGCTCGACCGGCAGGAGGTGCGCGCCCGACGCCACGAGATGGCCGGAGCGCCCGCTTCCACCAATCAGCCACCTGAAGCTGACCCCGGCCAGACTCCGTCACCGCCGGCACGCCCGTTCATCGTCCGCTTCAGCTTTCCAGACCGCCCGGTCAACGTCTCCCTGTCGTTCCGCACCCCGGAGCAGCCGGATCCCGAGCAGGTCATCGCCGCCCTCGAGGACGTCATCGCCCGGCTCCGGGCCGAGATCGCCTCCCACGACTGACCTCCTCGCCGCGCTCACCGCAGCCTGGGTCAACGACACCCCAGTGTGAACCCTCCATCGGCCCACAAGGAAGTCTCTGAGCGTCGGAGGAGAGGGAGCTTCAGGAATGTGGGAAAGGTACCGCGCGCCGGGATCATCATGCAGGTTGACATAATATATCTTATCGGACATTGCATGTGACCATGAAGCCTGTGGAGTTTCCCTCACCCTGTGGAAAACCTGTGGAGAATCCCCCACCGCACCTCAGGCGCGGTCCGGGTTACACTTTGCAGGCGATGGCGCGGACGGAGGGACCATCGACGTGAGGCTGGTGACAACCCTCGATCGACTGGTGGCACGGCAAGTGATCGTGCCGGCGACCCTTGGGTTCGTGGTGTACACGTTCCTGCTCCTGATGCAGGGGCTATTCTCCCTGGCCGAGCAGATCTTCGTCCGGGGGCTCCCGCTGCGGGACGCGGGCGCGGTCTTGCTGGCGACGCTCCCGCACGTGGTCGTCCTGACCATTCCCATGGGCTACCTGTTCGGGGTGCTCATCGCGGTCGGGCGGATGAACGCCGACAACGAAACCATTGCGCT
>Ga0315542_1000743_pt1 | contig 20697 bp, 20 predicted proteins | sample SalMarSW160120MG_FD_202541 | JGI IMG/M metagenome (GOLD analysis project Ga0315542, IMG submission 202541) | Salt marsh sediment microbial communities from the Plum Island Ecosystem LTER, Massachusetts, United States - Salt Marsh Sediment SW1601-20 ... | reverse complement strand
AATCGGGGTGATTGCCGCCAAACGTCCTGGGTCTGTTGCACAACCTTTTGCCATATTCCTGGTTATGCCGGTGGCGTCTCCACTTCCCGGATCTGGGCCCGGAGCTCATCCACCTGACCGTAACAGGCGCTAAGGAACTCTTCCGCCTCCGGTTGAGTGAGATGCTCGCACTGGAACAACCTGCGGAGATACGGAGACATATACGTGGTGATCTCCTCATGGAATTCCTCCACCAGGAAGTCATTATTGCCCTCCGCGGTGGCATATTCCAGATAGTTCCGCTTCCAGTTGAGCACCATCGCTTCCATCGCTTCGAGTTCCTGACGGACGTTCTCTTCCATATTAGGCTTTCTGTTTAAAGGCGTAGCATTTTTTGACCACGTTAAAGTCTGCCACGCACCAGTAATAGGGCCAGTGAACCTTCATGCACCAGCCGATGATGTCTGCCGGGGGAAAACTGGAGCCTTTGATCACCGGTTTCAGAAACTCGCAGTTCCAGCAAATATGATCGCTTTCCTTTTCCGGCTCCAGGACCTTGTCCAGGAATTGACGCGGCGTCAGCCCTTTCGCTTCAATCATGTGTCACTCCTTTTCTTTATTCACCGGGTCCCGGTTACCAGTCTTTGACTTCGCCCTTGGCGAGCTTTTCCTGATATTCGGCCCAGACATCCGGAGACAGATTTTTCATATCCCAGTTGTAGGGGAACTGTCCGGCGATGCCCGCGGACTTCGGCTGCGGACGCCAACCCCGGACCGGGCGGCCCCGGATGCTGAACTTCACCATGTCGGGCACGCCCAGGTAAATGTGCCGGGGCAGACATTCAAAGGGCCGGGTGCGGCCTTCGGTCCCCATGGGGAAATTAATATAGCCTTCCAACGGCTTGTCCGCATAAAGGGGCATGGTGTCCGGCTTGGTTCCCGCCGGCTGTTCATCAGGGCCCGAATACATGTGCCCCTGGATCATGTGGATGGCGTACACCGTGCCGCAGTTGGCGCAGTTGACCGTCCCCTTCCAGTTCCAGAAGCAGTAGGGGTCCAGGTAGTTCACCGTGTTGCAGGGCTTGCCGTCTACGTCTTTCTTGCACCAGATGATATCACACACAGCGCTCTCCTCCTCTTAGATCCAGGCCTTGTCGTACCATTCTTGGACCTTGGAAATGGGATAGCCCAGCAGCTCATGATAGAACTTGACGTTGTCGGCTCCCACCGGCCGCCAGATCCAATAGAGTCTTCTGGGGGTCTTGGACAACAGCCCGGCAGAGTAGGTCCCATGCTGCAATACATCGCCGAACAGGGGGTCATCCATCCAACGCACGGTGCCCCGCACCCGGTAATGCTCGTTCTCATAGACCTCCCGGTCATTCATCACCGGCTCGCACAGCAGGCCTTCACCTTGCAGGATCCGCACCACTTCGCTCCGGCTCTTGTCCTTGGCCCAATCCTCTAACTGGGCGTAGATGTCCACCTGGGCCTCGCCCTCTACCCGGTCTTTATGTTTCATGTACTTACTGTACATGTCGGGTTTCTTGATGACGTCACACAGGGCCTTGAAGTCGGCGTCCTGGAAGGCGGAGACCATGGTGTAGCGAGCCTCCAACCGGTCCTGCGGGTTGATGGCGTCCGGGAAGTCGGACTTGCCGCAGAGGATGATGCCGTGGACGCAGAGCTGGGTGTCCCAGTTGCCCCAGCGCTGACGCACGATGCCGAAGCGGCCGTACATCGGGGCGGTGTGCCCCAGGCAGCGGGTCGCGGCCTGCACCTGGGAGAACTCGATCATGGTGCCCAGCCCCGTCTTACGACGCCAGTGCAGGGCCGCCAGGATGCCGAAGGTGATCTGGGTGCCGGAGTACCAGTCAATGCACCAGTTGGAGTGCTTGGTGCAGTGGCCGCCCATAAACTCATGATGGCCGGTGACCGAGGCCAACCCGGCGTGGGCCTGCCCCAGGATGTCGTAGGAACCGCCGAAGCATTTGGGGCCGTAACCGAAACCGCCGCCCCAGACGTAGATGAACCGGGGGTTGAGTTCCTGGACGTAGCGATAGCTCTGTTTCCAGCGGTCAAAGGTCCCGGGCCGGTAGCACTCGGTGAGGCCGTCGGACATCTTGATGATGCGGTAGAAGGCTTCCTTCATCTCCGGCAGGTGGTAGTCCATGCTGACGTAGTACTCATTGGGGTTGGCGTTCAGGAAGCCGAACCCCGTGCCGGTCACAGGCCGGGTGTCGTGCAGGGGATAGAGGTAGGCCTCGTTGAAGGGCGAGGTGTGTTTCATGGGGTCGCCCATGCGCGGCATTTCGAACTTGTAGACTTCGGCCCCCAGCTCCGCCAGGTTGGCTACGGAATGGGGGGTGAAGATATACATAGTGGTGCTCATCCACCGGATGCCTTTCAGAGCCTCGGGTTTACCCATCTCATGGCCCGGGGCAAAGATGGCCCGGCAGTAATCCTCGTAGGGCATCTTCATCTCATCGAGTTCTTCCCGGCTCTTTGGACCATGCTGCTCCTCCAGGGGCGCCTCGATCAGGTTGCTGTATTGCTTTCTCCATTCCTTCATTATATTACCCCCTTCTCCTTGAGCAAATTGACCTTGGTCTGCCCGATACCGCAGTATTTCTGCATGACCTCATAGGTGTCAAATCCCAAGGGGCGGCCCAGCACCTTGACCCGGTGCGGGGTGCGCATCTGGTAGGCGTTGGGCGACACCGAGAACAATACGGTCCCATAATGGTCGGTATCAATGGTGCACACCCAGGGGCGGTATTTGAAGTGCGGGAATTCGGACACCTCATCAATAAACAGAATGGGTCCGGCGGCAATTTCGTATTCCATCAACTTCGTTTCCGCCTCGATGCGGTTGATGTCCCGGAGCCAGCGGGTAGTCACGGTGTAGGTCTTGATCAACATGGCCAGGGCGTTCCGGGCCCCCATCTCTTTGAGGATGGGATCTTCGTGGATCAGCCGCCCGAACTGCGGGAAGTCCCGCTCGATGCACATGCCGATGCGGTACCACAGGCGGTCAGTCTGGCCGCCGATCATCATGTAGCCGTCCCGGCAGGGGTTCCACTCATACTGGTTCAGGTTGGGGTCCCAGGCGCCGGTGCGGGCCTTGATGGAACCGTTGAAGCCATACCAGCCGATGTCGAAGTCCAGGATGTCCATCTGGGCCTCGGCCCCGGTGACCTCGCAGAACTGGCCCTCGCCGCTGAACTCATCCCGCCAGTACAGGGCCGCCAGAATGGTGTTGGCCGCCTGTTCTCCGGCTGCATAGTCGGCAAACCAGACGCCGGAGCGGCAGGGGTCGCCGCCCTTGCCCCGGGGGCACTGGTCCTGGGGAAAGCCGGTGTTGTGGACAAAGGAGTTGGCGCAGCCGCCGAAAGGCTCCAGGGTCCACTGCCCAAACTTGGAGACCTTGTCTTTAAACGCCCCCCAAGTGCCCCGCACCGCCATGTTGCAATAAACCAGGCGGGGGTACATCTTAGCCAGGTTGCGGTAACCCAGACCCAGGCTGTCCATGTAGCCCGGGGGCATCTCGTCAATAATGGCATCCACCTGACCGGCCAGGGTCTTATAAATGGCGCGGCCTTCATCGCTTTCCAGGTTCAAGGTAACGGACTTTTGCCCCCGCATCTCATGCAGGAAGTCCAGACCGCATTTTTCCCCGGTGAACTTATCTGCCAGCATGTACTCTTCCCGCCCGAAGGGGGTGAGCTGCCGCAGGGGATCGCCTCCGGGGGGCTCGATGTTGATGACTTCGGCGCCGGCCTCGCACAGCAGCGCGGCGCAGAACTTGTTGCCCAAGCGCCATAAGCCGGTGCATAAAAACTTGAAACCCTGGAGGGCTTCAGGTTTGGCGAAGGAATACTCGTACCTGAGGTTGTCCTCGCACCACTTACCAAAATCCTCCGCCTTACGTTTGGCGTAGGTGTTGGCCATCACCCATTCGGCATCGGGCGGTGGCGTTACCGGCCAGGGCCGGATGTCGGGATTCATCAAATCCATGGTGTCGGCCCGACTTTTGATTTCAATTTCGCGTTTTTCCGCCATGCTAAGACCTCCCATCTTATTCTTCAGAGACTTGGACGACGTAAACCATGATTTAATCCGCTTGAACACGAAGGTTCTCCGAATTACCAAAACACTTACAAACTAACTAATCCTGGCCCAGGCCACTCCCTGGCCTGCGGACGCGCCTTCAGCCGCTCCCCGGTAATCCTCTGGGGGGCGGAGACAAACGCCTCTTCCTGGAGGCGCCTTCACCTTGTCCGTACCACCTCCTTTCTGGTTCATTACTAATTGTGATCAATAGGTTCGATTGGATTCGACCTGTGGCGGCTCCGGAGAGCCGAACTACAAAGAATGACCCCACTTCTGTAACCCTAGGGTAATACAAGATTCTTGCCATAATTAAAAAAGCCGTAACTCCAATTAGTTACGGCTTTAAACGAATTAAAGGCCTTTTTTAAATGTATTATATCTGACTTTGATTTTTTTATATGACTGATATCTTTGGTATTTTATGTATGTATAGAAAATGACCCCTTCCAATTTCTTTCCAGGCCATAGCGGCGAATCTTGCTATAGAGCGTGCTGCGGCTCACCTGCAAACGTTTGGCGGCATCATGTTTATTCCAATTAGACTCCTGCAACACCCGCAAAATCAGGTGGCGTTCGTTTTCTGCCAGGGAGGTGGACACTGAGGTGCTCTCGGATTCCCGGAGAAAGCGCGGCAGATGGCGCCGCCGGATCACATCCCCCTGGGCCAGGATGAGGGCATGGCTCACCGCGTTTTCCAATTGCCGGACATTGCCCGGCCAGTCGTAATCCATGAGCGACTCCATGGCGTCGGCCCCGAAGGTGATCACGTGCTTGCCCTCTTTCAGATTATATTTCTTGAGAAAATGGACCGCCAGCAGGGGGATGTCTTCCTTGCGCTCCCGGAGCAGGGGCAAATGAATGGAAATCACATTGAGGCGGTAATAGAGGTCGTCCCGGAAGCCGCCCGCCTCCACCAGGCGCCGGAGATCCCGGTTCGTGGCGGCCAGGACCCGGACATCCGCCTCGATGGGCCTCTCCCCCCCCACCCGCTCAAAACAGTGGTCTTGTAAGAACCGCAGCAGCAAAACCTGGGTGGCCGGAGAAATATCCCCGATTTCATCCAGAAACAGCGTACCCCCATGCGACCGCTCGATCCGGCCCTTGCGCTGCCGGATGGCCCCGGTGAAGGCGCCCCGTTCGTGCCCAAACAGCTCGCTTTCCAGCAAGGTGGGGGAATAGGCGGAGCAGTTGGCCACGATAAAAGGTCCCCGGTGACGATGGCTCTGCTGGTGGATCGCCTTGGCCACCAACTCTTTGCCGGTGCCGTTTTCCCCGGTGATGAGCACCGTGGCGTCGGATTTGGAGATCAGGTCGATGAGCTCGTAGATCTCGTACATCTTCTTGCTTTTGCCGATAATGCCGCCGTGGCAGGTCTTTTCGGTCTCCTGCTGGCGGGAATGATTCATCTCGACTTCATGCATCACCAGGTGACGGATATATCCCGCAATCTGGGCAAAAAGGGCGTGCAAAAAGTGGAGGTCTTCCTGCTTATATTCCCGAAAGGTGGGGGAACCCAGAAAGAAAAAGCCGATGCACTCCTGTTGGACAAAGATGGGCAGGCCAAACCAACTGTGGTAGGGTCTCAGGATGCTCTCCAGGAACGGGGGCAGTTTGTGGCCCTCTGCCATAGTGATGACGTGCGGGTCCTTGGCCTCCCGCAGGTACTGGATAAACTTCTCCATCGCTCCCGCCTGCTCCAAGCGCTGCAAAAAGCGCCCCACCGGCTCGGTTACCCCGGCCGCACACTCCCTGAACGGCAGGAATTGATCCCGGCTGGCATCCAGGATGAGAAAGAGAGAGTCGGACTCCGGAAAGATCTCCTGGGTGATGTCCTGCAAAGAATCAATCAGTTCCCCTAAAGAATCCTTGGAACTCACCTGCCGGGACATCTCGAAGAGCGTTTCCAGTTGATATTGGGTCCGCTGCAGTTCCCGGGAGCGGAAGGCCAGGGCTTCCTCGGTCTGGCGCTTATCGGTGATATCGGTCTCCAGGCGGATGATCAGGTCCACGTCGCCCTGGCTGTCGAAGAGCGGATAGGTGGCCACCCGCAGGATGTGCTCCTGGCCTTGGGCATCCGGATATCCCCGTTCCCCCACGACTCCTTGTTTGAGCCTGAACGTCTCCTGGAGCGGACACGTGGAGCCATCCTCCGGGCATGGGCGGTTTTTCCCGAATATAATCTCAAAACACGGTTTTCCCAAGACCATTTCGGGGGCCAGCCCCACCCGGGCCAGAAAGGAATTGTTAGCCTGGACAATCTGGTAGGTCCGGGGATCGATGACCGTCAGGTGGTCGGTGATCCCGTTGATGACCTTGTCGTTGAATGCTTTGGCCGCCTGGAGTTCCGCCTCCACCTGTTTGCGCCGGGTGATGTCGGTGATGATCCCCACCGACCCCAGAACAGTATTGTTGACCTTCAAGGGGGCGGCGGAAATCAGACCCACCAGATCAGAGCCGTCCTGCCGCTTGAGGGTTAATTCGTAAACACTGGCCACCCCCTGGCGGCGCTGCTCCAATTCGGCCCGGGCCAACACGGCGGCCTCCTCATCCATGAACTCGAACATGGATCGCCCCAGAATGGCCTCTGGAGCATAACCCAACATCTCTCCCATACATTTATTGGCGAAGGTCAGGTGGGCCTGACCGCCATCCACCATGAAAATTCCTTCCTGGGCATGCTCCACCAGGGTGCGGTAGCGTTCCTCCGAGACCCGCAGCTGCTGTTCCAGACTCCGGCGTTCCGTCACGTCCCGGCCATGCTCGATGGCCCGCACGATCTTACCGGTATCATCCCGCACGGGATAGCAGTGGATGACAAAATGGCGCTGCCGGCCGTCCGGCAGGCCCACGATGGTTTCCCGCCGGTGAGTTTCCCCGGTGCGAAAGACTTCCCGGACATGGCAGTTTTCGCACACGGCGCGGCGTTGGTGAAAGACCTCATAGCAGTGCTTGCCGATGACCTCCCGGGCCGGCAGCTTATAGAGCTGGACTATGGCCTGATTTACCAGGTTGATGCGATAGTGCTGATCGTAAATGGCCAGGGGATCGGTAATGCTGTCGATTATTCTGGAAAAAACTCCGTTGCTTTTCTGAGGCATGCCTGCTTCCCTCACTTATGATTCAAAAAAATTCATCGGGGATTTATTCAATCTGAGAGAACCGCATAAAAATGGTCTGCTTGTAGTGAAATTGGACAACAGGGGTCGTATTAAATTCACATTACCTAAATTTTCGAACTGATGTCAAGAAATTTTATGCGCCTCAATTGATAATTTTGACCTTTGCCTGGCCGCCGGTCCGCCTATCCCCCTGCCGGACAACCCCGCCGCCCCCGGGCTTATGCCCGTCTGGGGGCTTGATCCTGGCATATGACTTGCTCCGCTGGGGGTAAAGGCCCAATCGCGGTAATGCGGCGCCCACCAACCATACCTTTGAATAACCAGGGATGTCCTACGAGCGGAGGTCTTATGAAAACTTTGGCGGTGAGTGCCAACGGCAAGAGTTTGGAAGCGAAAGTGGGGCCCCTGTTTGGCCGGGCCCGGTTCTTTATCTTGATTGACCCGGACACCCTGGAATGGGAGGCCTGGGATAATTTGGCAACCCTCTCCGCCACCCAGGGGATCGGGATCATGGCGGCCAACCGCCTGGTCCGGCAAAATATCCGCACGGTCCTGACCGGCAGGTGCGGCCCCAAAGCCTTTCAGACCTTGCAGGCCGCCGGCATCCAGGTGGTCCTCAATGCCCAGGGCACGGTGCGCCAGGCCCTGGCTAACTACATGACCGGAGGGCTGCGCCCGGCCTCCGGCCCCAATGTTGCGGTCAGCTATTAAGCCTGAGCCCGGTTTTGGGCCCGGCGCCTCGCGGCCGGGATGACGGGGGCTTGTGGCCGGTCGCGCTTCCCCTGACCGATTGTCTCAATTCCGCCCCGGTGGAGCGTTGCTCCCCCTGGCCGCCGGCGGCCGCCGGCTCAGGCACCGGGCCGACCCGGCCGTTCTCGCAAAAAAAATGGGGCGCCCCAGCCAAGCTGGGGCGCCCGCATCGCCAAACCTATTACCTTATATATTATACGCGCCTCAGCGCGTGAGCCAGCGGTCGTTCCTCACGGTAATGAAGGCGTAAGGCTGAATCCAGTACAGGAAGAAAAAGGCGAAATAAGAGTAAATGATGCCGTAGACGAACTCCATGTCCCGTTCATGGTGAAAGTAGTAGTACATATAGACCAGGGTGACGACTCCCAGGCCGGTGAAAAATTTCAGCGCGGCGATGGGAGCCAGGAAAAAGGAGCCCACCATCAGTCCGATGAAAAAATAGGTCAAGGGGAATTCGATCTGGGTGATAAAAAAATCGATGATGGGCAGCAGCCGGTGTTTGGCCCGGTAGCGGGTGAAGATGAACTTGAGCTGCACCCAGTTTTCCCGGAAATTGCTGCGGTCCCAGCGCAGGTACATGCGGCACAGGCCCCGGTAGGTTTCGGGCACCTTGGTGTGCACGATGGCGTTGCGCTGATAGGAGGTATAGTAGCCCTGACGCAGGACATAGTTGGTCAGGGCCCGGTCTTCGCCGATATTGGCGGGCTGGCCCATGAAGGTCTGGAGGCGCCATTGCTTCAGGATAGGTTTGAGGGCCGCGGCCCGGTAGGCGGACAGGGCCCCGGGGGTGCAGGTGACGCAGCCGTACATGGACTGGGAGGCCCGGAGAAAGTCGAAGGCCAGCACGAAGCGCACCGCCAGCATCCGGGCCATGAGGCTGCGGACCCGGTTATAGACCTTGACGTTGCCCGCCACCGCCCCGATTTGGGGATCGTTGAGCATGGGGGCGATGGCCTGCTTCACGGTATCCGGGGAAACCACGCTGTCCGAGTCGATGGTGACGAAGAACTCGCCCTTGCCCCGGGTGAAGCCGGCGTACAACCCCTCTTTCTTGCCCCGGTTCTTGGGGAAACGGATGGCCTTAATGAGTTTGGGATAGCGTTTCCGGGCCCGGTCAATGTAAAACCAGGTGTCGTCCTTGGAGCCGTCGTCGATGCAGATGATCTCCAGCCGGTCGGCGGGGTAGTCGGAGGCCGCCACCGCGTGGATGGCCTTCTCCACCATGGCCCCCTCGTTGTAGGCCGGGATGATGACGCTGACCCGGGGCAACGGACCCGGGGGGACGGGATAAGATTTGTACCGCAACCAGAGCACGGTGCGCACCAGTTGAAAGGCCAGATAGACCACGGCAAAGGCTGACCCTAAGGCCATCACGGGAGAGGCGTAGCTCTGGCTGTTCAGTAAGTGCAGGTAGCCGTTGAGCGAGCCCACTTTCAAAGCAATTACGAGACATGCCGATAAGAATATGGGGACCAGGATCTTGAGGGTCAAGTCCAAGGTCTGTATGCGCGGTGTTTCTTTGGCTCGCCATTTCACCTGGGTCCAGGGAAAGGCGGAGGTTATGGTTCGCATGTTAGATCAGTTCCTCATCTTAGTGAAAAATCACACTGCATTTAAGTTATGCAAATGGCTTGCCAAAAACCTTTAAAAAAAACTGCTTTATAACTTGTTGATATGATAGGTAATATTTCCCAGTTTAAATTTCCTCCGCCTGGGTCTGGCCGAGAATTTCTCTTCTTGAGAGAAGCCCCCGGAGCCTTGATAAATTATTCTCAAATTGATAAATCCACTGAGCCTGGCGGCCCTCCGGGCTCTGACTGCCGGGAGCAGCAGCCCGAGCCCGGAACCCGCCCGGGAAATAAAGATAAATTATTTTCCACCGAAAGCTGAAGCCGGAGTTCACATCTGCGCCAGCATGTGGTAATAAGACAGAAAATTAGGGTTTTCCGTCAGGGTTCGCAAATCGGCCGGTAACCAGAGATCTCAACCCATAGGAAAAGCGATATGGCGGCAACAGATAAACCCCCAGGAACAGAAGCGAAGACCGAGTTAAAAATCGATCATATCGGGCAAGAGGTGAACCTCCCCGCGGGCACCCGCATTGTGAGTCAGGGGGAGGCCCCGGAATTTTTCTATGTCATCCAATCCGGAAAGGTCCGGGTCTTCCGGGAGACTGCCGACCGGATTCGCACCGATCTGACCGAGTTGGGCCCCGGGAGCTACTTTGGAGAAGTGGCCCTGGTCACCGGACAACCCCGCAGCGCCTCGGTGGAAGCCACGGAGGATTCCCGGCTCGTCAAGGTTTCCAAGGTGGAATTCGACACCCTGCTGGACCAGAATCCTCAACTGGCCCGGCACATCATCCAGCAGTTGGCCAGTTGGCTGGTGGCCGGAGACACCCGCTTAGAGACCGAAGTGGTGCACCAGGTCAAACTGCGGCAGATCTCCTGGTTCGACTATGTCCTCATGTGCGGTTTGAGCGTCGTTCTCGCTCTGATCTTCAACATCTATAACGACAACAAGATTCCCCTGATTCACGATTGGGGTCAACCAGCCGTTGCCGAGATTCCCATAGGCCAGGCCCTGGCATTATACCGGCAGAACAAGGCGGTTTTCGTGGATGCCAGGAAAAGCCCCTTCTTTGACCAGGACCACATCAAAGGCGCCATGAATCTGCCGGTGATCTTATTCGATCTGATGTACCCCATGTTTCAGTTCACCCTGGATCAGACGCCGGGAGATAAAGACAAAACCCTCGTGGTTTACGGCGGCACGATCAGTCGGCGGATGGATGAAGATCTGGCCCGCATGCTAATCCGCCGGGGTTTAAAGCACGTGGTGGTGATGAAACAGTACCGGGATTGGGCCAGCGTCTTTCCCATCACCAAGCATCCGCCCAAGCCGGCGGCCACCATGCCGCTGGGGGTGCCGGGCATGCTTGAGTGGATACCGATGAGCATCTTCCTCCTTTTCCTGATTCCGCCCATCCGGCGCAGCCCATACCTGTCGGTGTTCTGCCGGCTGCTCCTGGGGGCGATCTTTATTTCCTTCGCCTTGAGCAAAATCCTGCGGCCGGCGGTCTTTGCCTTGAACGTGGTGGATTACGGCATCATGCCCTCCTTTGGGGTGAACCTGTGGGCCCTGGCCCTGCCGTGGGCCGAACTGCTGGTGGGATTGTTCCTCATCTTGGGTATCCGCACCCGGGCTGCGGCCACGCTCATCGCCGCCATGAACATCATATTCATTGTGGGACTGGTCAATGCCATTTTGCATCATATGCCCATTAACTGCGGGTGTGTCGGCGAGGTGGGTGAACCGGTGAACTGGTTGAAAGTTACGAAGAACGTTGGGATGGTGCTCATGTGCCTCCAAATCTACCTCTACGATCGATTGCTGGTATTGGATCGGGGAGGGTTCATTCTGCGGGATAGAAAGATATGAAAACAAACTTTCTGAAGTTGGCTGCGGTCCTGGGGCTGATCCTGGCGGGGCTGGTCTTGGGGGGCTGTGGAGAGTCTCGCACCCCCTTCGCCGGGACGTATAAATCCATGGAGCCCTTCGCCGGGAAAGGTTACATTGATCTCAACCTCCAGGAGGACGGCCGGGGGACCTGGACCCTGGCGGGCAAAACCGTGGAGTTCACCTGGATGGTCAATGAGAAAAAGGTCTGGATTTACACCAAAACCGGCGCCATCATCATTGTTACTCCCAGCGACGGGGGCAAAATGTTATCGGCCGACATGACCGGTGAATGGCACAAAGGCTGCCCCGCCAATTCCTGTGTGGTCTTCAGGAAGGTTGAGCAAGGAGGGCAAGGGCATTAACTGTCTACAGATTTTCACCGCTAAACCGGGCCGCAGTCTGGTCTTTTCCCTCTTATTACTGGTTTTACTCGCCCCGCCCGCCTGGGGGGCCGGCGGCAGGGTGGAAATACGCACCCTCGGGTTGAGCAAGGTGAAGGAGAATACCCTCCTCACCGTGGTCCTGGACCGGCCTGCAACCCCCCTGGTGAGCTGCCGCAACGTGTCATCGGGCCAGCCGCAACTGGTGGTGGATTTCCCCGGGGCCTCGGCCGGGCGGCTGCCCAGCCACCTGGAGGGCGATGAGTCGCTGGTGCAGCAGGTCCTCACCGAAACCGCCCCTCCCGGCGGTGGGGTGCGTATCATCCTGGACCTCTTTCCCGCCAAGCCCTACGTCTACTGGCAACAGACCCGGCCAGGCCAGGCGGGACAGACGTTTTTCATCCTGGGCTTAAAACCTGATCCCAACGCCCTGCCGATCCAGGAGCAAATCGTGCCGCCCGCCGGGTCTGAATCCACCTCCGGGGCGCCGGCCCCAAGTGAGGAACTCCAGGAGAGCACCCCGGCCCCGGAACCCCCGGAAGCCGAGGAGAATGAGGGCGGCTATCATGCACCCCAAAGCCACGTCTCCCCCAGCACCTTTGCCGAACTGCGCCGCCTGATGCCCAAGGCCGCCGGCCTGTTCCAGGGGTTGGAAACCTCGGGCTGGGTCGTGTCCGAGGCCAACCGGTACGATCGGCCGGGGCGGCGGTTTAGCCGCGATTTCATCCTGACCAACGCCAGGTACCCGGAATTGTCCGTGAAGGTCGCTTACATAGAGGCCAACGTCCCCAATACCCCCAACATCGACATCATCATGTTGACCACGGACAATCTTCAAAGCGAAGCCGCCACCCAGTATCGGGCCTTGCGCCAGTGGAGTTTCGCCAGGATCAAAAAGAAATATGAGGACATCGGCGATTTCTTCGACGATGCCTTGAAACCCCTGCGGGTGAAGTTGCGCCAGGAGACCCAGGCCCTAACCCTGCGGGACGCCGCGGTGTTCCAGAACTTTCTGAAGCTCGCCTGCCCGAATCATCCCCAGATTGCCGCCCAGGTGATGCAGCACGTGCGGGAAAAGGTGAGTCCCCGGTTTGAAGGGATTGAGTACACCATCTCGGATAATCCCCTGGTTTTTTTGAATCTGGTGGATTTTCTCTGCGTCAAGATCTTTTTCGTGGGCGGCTGATCAGGAGGAGGACCATGACCCGGGAGATCACCATCTTCGGCAAAAAGACCTGACCTTTCACCCTGCGGGCCCGGGAGGCCAAAACCAAAGAAGGGCTGACGGTCATCTATCGGGATGTCAAAGAGGACGCCCAGGCCCTGGAAGAGATGCTGCGGCTCACCCAGGGCAACCGTCAGGTGCCGGTCCTGGTGGAGGGCGGCAAGCTCAGTATCGGCTTCGGAGGCTCTTGAAGGGTGTGAGCCACCCGCAGGTTGCGGGTCCCACCGCCTGACCCGGGGAAAGGCTCGCCCCGGCGACCCGAGGTTGGCTCGCCGGCGCCACCATCTCCCCTTTCCCTTCCCCGCCCAGGAATTTCCTCCGGGGACTGATGCCGGGTTGCGGCCAAAAAATTCCCCCGGCAAGGCAAAGGCGCACCCGCGGGTGCGCCCCCCATTCAGGGCCGCCTCCTTGGGTACTCTCTAACCAATATCTCCTTATACCAAGTCACAGCCACACGGGTGGCACCGGCGTCTCGCCTGTGCCGGCGCAGGCTAAAAATCATGAACCACCAGTGTCTCACCCCCGGGGATGGAAAATCCCCCCTACCCCCCTTTTGCCAAGGGGGGCTTAAAGTCCCCCTTTAGTAAAGGGGGATTTTCGGTCAAGCTGGCGATAGCAAAGCCGGGGATAGGGCGCGGGCCGCATCTTGGCCGGGGGAAAGTGGCAAGCGGCGAATTATTTTAATGAGCTTAACTATCTGTTATTATTATTTAATTACTCTTGCTTGGCGCCTTTTCCCCAATGACCCGGGTTTGACTAAAATCATCCCACTTGAGTGGTAAATTAGGCATATTTTTGTATCAAAATCCCACTTTTCTGATAATAAATCCTGAAAACTTCTATCTGTCACCATTGCGAAATAATGAACAACCTGTAATTTCTTTTTTTAACTGCTATTCCAGTTAGTTATAATAATTTATTAATTTTTTCCTTGACAGCCATTTTCCCGTGGGATATAGCTTACCGCAATCAGATAAGCCCACTTGGGTGTGCCGAAGATAGTGCACTTCACCATTGGATTGATGGGGATGGGAGCCTGAGGTCGGGTAGCCGTGGATGCCTGGAGAAACGTGTCCTCCAGGGCGGGCGCCCAAGACCGCAGGCGCACAAGAACTATCGAAGCAATCCCGGGGCCGCGCCTCTTAGCAGTTCTCTGGCGGTTCCTTTTTTAGCAATCCCCAAACATCCACAAAGTTCCTAAGACCCTAAAACGAGGATACACCATGAAAAAAATGGCGCTAGTGATAATTTGTCTTATGGGGCTGGGGGTGCTGATTTGTCCCCGACCTACCATGTGCGTCACCATGTCCATCGTCACGGTGACGGCTTACCACCATTGTCCCGGCAGCCGCGGCATAACTGCTTCCGGGCGCCGGGTCAAGGTCGGGATGATTGCGGTGAGCCGGGATTTGAGACGCAACTTGAATCTGAATTATGGCGACCGGCTCTTACTCCACGGCATGGGGGTCTTTGAATTTCAAGACCTCATGGCGCCTCGCTGGCACAAAAAAGTGGATATCTATTTATCCAATCAACGCAAGGCCTGCCGCTTCGGGGTGAAGCATTACGTGGTTCTGGTGAAGCTGGCCTGAGCCCCTCTTATTTGACTCGCTCGATATAAGTGCCGGTGCGGGTGTCCACCCTGACCCGGTCACCCTCATTGATGAACAAGGGCACCTGGATGGTCACCCCGCTTTCCAGGGTGGCGGGCTTGGTGCCGCCCGCGGCGGTGTCGCCTTTCACCCCGGGCTCGGTTTGCGCCACTTCCAGTTCCACGAACAGGGGTCCCTCTACCGCCACCGGCTGTTGGTTGAAAAAAAGGATCTTGACGTTCAGATTTTCCGTCAGGTAAAGACGGGCTTCCCCCACCTGCTCCTCGGTGAGCATGATCTGCTCGAAGGTCTCGTTGTCCATCATGCAGAAGCTGGTCCCTTCCCGGTAGAGATACTGCATCTCCCGTTCCATGAGATCCGGCCGCTTCACTTTTTCCCCGGAACGAAACGTCTGATCCAATACCCGGCCGGTGAGCAGGCTCTTCAGCTTGGTGCGCACGAAGGCCCCGCCTTTCCCCGGCTTGACGTGTTGGAAGTCCACGATCGTATAAGGCACGCCGTCAAGTTCGACCTTCAAACCCTTCTTGAATTCTGCCGTTGCATACATGTGTCTGCTACCTTTCTTTAATCAGTTCTCGTCGGGGGCGTCTACGCACCCCTGCCCTGCCCGGTTCTCTGCAAGTGGATTGCTGCAAGCCGGACCCCGGTCCCGGTTGCGGCGCGAGCTGGTCCGGGGCCTGAAGGGACGCCATCAGGCTCGTCCCCGGCCGGGTCCCGGACATCTGCCGCAGGCGATGATTCATTCCCGGCGGCGGCTGCCGCGCTTTTTCGCAGACATTTCCGGAGAGTCAGAGGCCAACTGGGGTTGCCCGACTTTGAGTGCAGAAATGGTGTTGCCCCGGGCCAGCGGCGTCTCGCCATGACCAGGGGCGCTCAACTTCGACGCCGTGCCGGGCTTGTCCGGCGGAAACTGAAAAATGATGTCGTTTTTCTTGACGAAATTGAGTTCTTGCCGGATGCGATCCTGGATTAATACCGGGTCGTGTTGCAGGCGGTCGATGGTGCGGGCCAGCCGGTCGTTTTCCGCCGCCAGCCTGGCGTTCTCCTGCTCCAGCCGGAGCCGCTCCTGGCGGAAGCGGTAGACCCTGTACAAGCCCCGGTGGTTGAACAGGATCACCAGAACCATTCCCAGGACCAGGGTCATGGCAATCCCGGTCAGAAGCTTGTAGCCTCCCCCCACCTTCCGGGTATCAACCGACGCACTCGGTGAAGTCATGTCTCCCCCCACAAGACTTCTATCTAAAATATTGACTGAAAATTCCGACAGATGCAATAAAATTGCTCATAAAAACGCTAAAAAATTAAAAAAAATCGGCCCAAGGGTCCGAAAAAGCGCCCTGGGACCCAAAAATCCCAAGTCTGGGTGTCGCGCCCATCTGCTCCGGCCAGCCGCGCGGCCCCCCCGGGGTCACCCCTGGCCGCCGGCAGGGGCCAGCGCCATCCCCGGATTCATTCCGGCGCGCCGGTGGTCCTGCTCCCCTCCGGGCCGCTATTGACATGGTCCGGCAAACATAATACTTTTTAGCAAATTATCCTGGAGGAGACTATGTCCGGCTTGACCGGCCTGGCCGCAACCGGCATCGGTTCGGTGCCCTTCACCGACCCCCAAGCGACCGTGGCCCTGGTTTTGGAGACCTTGCCCCAAATACCCTACTGGCCCCAGATGGTCCAACTGAGTTATCTCGAAGATATGACGGCCCAGGCCGCCCGGGGACTTCCCGGTCTGAAAGTGGATGAAGCCGGCCGCGTAGTCGCCATGGACCCGGACCTGCCCCGGGATGAGGCCCTGGCCCGGTTTTATGAGGCCATCCTGTCCGGCGATCTAACCCCCTTCGCCTTCGAGCCCCAGGACGCCCGGGGCTTTTTCGCCCTCCTTAAGACGGTGGCCGCCCAGGGATGCCCCGGTGCGGCCCTCAAGGGCCAGATATCCGGCCCGGTGACCTTTGCCGGCGTCGTCAAGGATGCTGCGGGCAAACCCATCCTCTATGACCGGGAACTCACCCAGGCCGTATCCTCCGGCCTGGCCCGCAAGGCGGCCTGGCAGGCCGAGCAGTTCCGCGGGTTGGGCAAAGAGCCCGTGGTCTTCCTGGATGAGCCCTGCCTCTCCGGCTTCGGTTCGGCTTATTTGCCTATTTCCGGGGAGGAAGTGACGGCCATCCTGACCCAAACCCTGGAGGAGGCCCGGGGGGCCGCCGCCGGCCCGGTCACCCTGGGAATCCACTGCTGCGGCAACACCGACTGGTCCCTGCTGCTCAATGCCCCCATCGACATCCTCAGCTTCGATTCCTACGGCTATTTTGAGAATCTCCGCCTGTATGCCCAGGCCTTGGCGCCCTTTCTGGCCCGGGGCGGCTGGCTGGCCTGGGGCCTGGTGCCCACCCTGGACCCCGAAGAATTCCAGAAGGAAACCGCGGACACCCTGTGGCCGCGTTTTCAGGACCAGGCTACCCGGCTGGCTCAGGACCTGCACCTGGGCCTCAAGGACATCCTGGGCGCCGCGCTCCTCACCCCGGCCTGCGGCACCGGCTATATGACCCCGGACCAGGCCCGCCGGGTGTTGACCACCCTGAAGGAGTTGAGCCTCCGGGGCCAGGAGTGGCTGGCGGCCCTTTAACCGGAATTTTAAGGTCAAAACAAAAGGCGTAACCTCTTGAGATTACGCCTAATTTATTGATATGGTGCCGAAGGCGGGATTTGTCCAGAATCCTTGATTCTATTGGCTCTCGGGCCTTTTACGGCGATTCACCTCAGCCATTAGAGGCCATCTTGGACCATATCGAGTCCTTTCGAGGCCCCAATTCCTTCACGGTCGGGCCTTCTCCATGACCTGGAACACCCACTTTCTATTCTCCATTAAATGATTGACTACCCACGCCCTTTCGCCATAAACTGACCTTATGAACATTGCCCCCTTCGCAGGTAGGGCATTTTTGGCACCTCATCAACCTCCTTATTGGGTGGCTGTTATGACACAAATATCCTCGACTCGGGAAGCAGTGATCCAGGGACTGCGGCTGGCCCTGCCGCATCTACGCCGGCGGTACGGGGTAGTGCGCCTGTCCCTTTACGGGTCCTTCGCCCGTGGCTTGGCCGATTCGGACAGCGATGTGGACCTGCTGGTAGAACTCTCCCGCCCCCTGGGGTTGGAGTTCGTGGCCCTGGCCCAATATCTGGAACGGAAGTTGGGCCGCAAGGTGGATCTGGCCACCTATGAAACGTTTCGGAGAAGTTTGACCTCGCCGCGCTATCGTGATATCGCGGTTAAAATCCAGGAGTCCCTGGCGGATGTCCAGGAAGAGGCGTGATAAGGAATACTTGGCGGATGTGGGGGAGGCGTTGCAGCGCATTATCGCCTATACCGTGGAGCTTACTTTCGAGGAGTTCCTGGCCGACCAGAAGACTCAGGATGCGGTGCTCCGCAATCTGCAAGTAATGGGAGAGGCGGTGAAGAAGCTGTCGGCCCCATTAAAACAGGCGCACCCACGCCTGCCCTGGAAGCAGATGGCCGGGATGCGGGATAAGGTAGTGCACGACTATTTCGGCATCAACTATGATATTGTTTGGGCACTGGTCAAGGAAGAACTCCCGGCGCTGTTGCAGTCTTTAACAGCCATACACTCTGACGGTGAGCAGCCCTGACATGCTGATATGATATTCTGGACGTCCTCCCCTTCGACCGCCTCCCCCCGGCCGGGATCACTTTTGACCTGGCCGTCTTTCCCCGGACCAACGCCCATCGCATTTGCTTGGCATTCAGGGAGCAATAGTGCGGGTTTTCGTTTTTTGGATGGTCTGTACCCGTGACCGAACCGTGCCGCCTAATCCATATCTGTATAGAGCTGCCTTCTGAGTCCACCTCCCTTTCACCTTCTCCCCAACTTTTTAATTAATCTCTAATTATCATAAAAATTAATCTTTATAAACCTTTTATATTATGTTATATTAGCTTTTAAAGTTAGCTGACCAAAAGGATTTTAGTCATGGAAAAAGCCTTTATTTATTTGCGAGTGAGCAGCCCCGGCCAGGTGGAGGGCTACGGGTTCGACCGTCAGGAAGAGGCTTGCCGGGCCTACGCCAAGAAAGCCGGATACGAAATCGTTGGGACATTCCAGGAGGAGGGCATCTCGGGGGCCAAGGACGAGACCGAGCGCCCGGCCTTCCAGGAGATGATGTCCGCTATCCTGGTCAACGGCGTCAAGACCGTTATCGTGGAGGGCATGGACAGGCTGGCCCGGGAGTTGCGGATACAGGAGGCTCTGCTGGTCTACATGGCCGCCAAAGGTGTGGACCTCCTCAGCGCCCGGACGGAAGAAAATGTTACCCAGGCTATTCAGGCGGACCCGATGAAAAAAGCCCTTGTCCAAATCCAGGGGGTCTTCGCTGAGCTTGATAAAAATCTGACCGTCAAGCGGCTGAGGAAAGCCAGGGACGCCAAAAGCGCAGAGCAAAAAAAGCGCTGCGAGGGCCGGAAGAGCTACGGACAGACCCCAGAGGAGAAGAAGGTCATCCAGCGGATCAGGGCCATGCGGCGCACCCGGAAGAATGGAACCCCAGGCATGACCATGCAGGCGATTTGCGACCGGCTGAACTTTGAGGGGATTTCCACCAAGTTGGGGAAGCAATGGACCCCCGGCCAAATACACGGCATTCTGAACCGGAGAAAGGGCCAATGAGGGGAATCATCGGCGACACCCCCGGAGAAGGGAGGCCACCTTGTTTGCCCCTGGGTCTCTTTGAAGGGGCGCCCGGCCAGAACCTACCCGACCGCGCCCGCCTGGTCAGCCCCAGCAGCCCCGTCTCTGGCCCCGGCCCCCGATTGATCATGCCGGCCCGGAAGATGGAAAGTCTTAGCGTTTCGTGAAGGCGGACCTGCTGAGCTGGCTTGGCGGAAGGAGCAGACAGATCAGGGAGCAAGTAAAAGACCTTCCAGTAGGTTGACCATCATGGTGGGCTGGTGATCATCATGGGGGTGGCCACCTGGACCCCACCTTATCCTCACCATCGTGCACCAGGCGCAAGCAGCCCCCCTTACTTGGTTTGTCCTCTAGGTCCAGCCTACCCTCGGCGCCCCTTTTACCATCCCGGACCCGGACTACCAACACCGCCCCGGCGCCGGCGCCACGACCATGCAGAAGTGATGGACTGCCGCCCTTGGCCCTCGCCCTGTTGCCGGAGCCCTGGCCCCCGTTCACGTCCCCCTCTTCCGGTCCCATGAAGCAAACCGGGGGATGGGACTCCTACCCCCCCTGGCATACATGCATGGTCCGGAGTCGAACCACAAAAATTATTGATACCGGATTTGTTCTGAGGGAGATCCCGGAAGATTTTCCCCTTGGGGGCCATGGACTGGCGATTATCTTGAGATGCGAAAATGAGCAGGTGGTATCCGAGCGGTGACACCGTCTCCCTGTATAGGCCCTAAAAAAACGTTACTCGCTTTCTACGGCGTGTTCACGCTTCGACCAAGGGTTGAAGTCCAGGGTTGGGGGGGTTATTGCTGGAGGTGCTTTCGGCGGGTGAGGTTGGCCAGGATAAGAGCCAAGACACCCCGTGCAAATTTCTTAATGCCTGCTGCTCCCAGCCTATATGACCGCCCCGGAAATTTTTCAATTTTTCGGGAGGATTCCCGATTCAAGCCTTATTTGCAAGGGTTCCGATAAACGAACGATATAGCAAAATTAGCGGATGGGCAGTGGCAAGCTAGTGCAAGTTGGGCACTTCCGATTTTCTGTGACCGCGCGGGCAAGGTTCATTTTGCTGCTTGAGTCCAGGGAGCGTCTGGTACCAAGCGATGACTTTGGTTGCGAAGATTCGTTGAGTACTCAGAGCTTGGATTTTAGGTCTTGAGACCTGTCTGACGCAGGCCACCTAACAGGCCATCGATCAGGTTGTCGAACTTGACATAGCAGCCGATGAGAAAACGGCCGGCGACTGGGAAATCCGGCCTGAGTTGGAGCAACTCCGCCAAGGCTTGGGCCCCTTCCTGCTCCCTTCCCAACCGGCCTAAGGCCGCGGCCCGCAACAGCGGATCCCAGAAAAATTGGGGCATCTGGAAG